>Ga0256839_1001178_pt1 | contig 32356 bp, 29 predicted proteins | sample 354166metaG_FD_185968 | JGI IMG/M metagenome (GOLD analysis project Ga0256839, IMG submission 185968) | Hydrothermal vent microbial communities from Mid Atlantic Ridge, Atlantic Ocean - 354-166 | ecosystem: Environmental > Aquatic > Marine > Hydrothermal vents | place: Atlantic Ocean: Mid... | reverse complement strand
GCCACACTACGCCATGACTCCCTCAATGACTCTACGGCAACAGAAAGCCGCTGCTGCATCTTCTCCGTCACTCGCTAACGCTCCTAACTGCGAATATGCAGACGGCGTTGCCTATCGGGGACTAACCACCTTCGCTTCGCTCTCCATGATGGTCAGCGAGGGAGAGTGAATTCAGGAGCGGTGAGGCTGAGTGAGCTGCAAGTTCGGCAGTGCTGCGGTAGCGCAGCACCAGTTTTGCAGCCGTTTCTACTCTGAACTGAAGTGGATGGTTTCTGTTGACTTTCCCTTTCGGGTAATTTTCTTTTTAATCAGTTTTCCACTGCTGTTGTAGAAGTAATGTTCAGCCCGGATGATTTCTCCCCATTTGTAGGCCCGGAATATTGAAGGGCGTTTCTGTTCATCGTAGATTGTTTCAAAGTACTCATAGTTCTTGAATACCTCTTCATAATTTTTCTCTTCACCCAGTTCAGAAATACCATCTTTAATGGTGAACTCATCGGCGTAGTAGGGCAGGTTCGGCTTGATTTTTTCCGGTCTGGCTGATGTGTTGATAGTGAAGCTTGCCATAAACAGGAATAGAAATGATGAGTGCAGTATCGTGCTTTTTTTTATCGGAACCATTTTTCCGTGTCTCCTTTTCAGCAGCTTCAAGGTAAAGATTATTACTGATGATAACCCATAGTAACTGTCAGCCATATAACACCTGATGGGGCTCTGGGCGGGGAGATACTGCAACCGCTATTTTGATAGGCGGCAGATAATTGCCGGTTCTCAGACAGATTAAATGCAAATTATAACGCTAACTGTCTGATTGTTATGATGGGCAGTGCTGTGGCATAAGCATTGCAAGTCCTGTTACAACAATCTTTGTGAAGGTAAATCATGACGGCTCATAACTTTTTGCGGGTGTTTTTTTGTGCTGCGGTTTTGTTGAGTGCGCCGGTGAGCGCCGAGCGGGTCAAGGATATTGCATCAGTAGCTGGCGTGCGCAGTAATCAGCTGATCGGTTACGGGCTGGTGGTCGGCTTGAGCGGCACGGGGGACCAGACCAGTCAGGCGCCTTTTACTGCGCAGAGCCTGAAATCCATGATGTCCCAGTTTGGTATTACTTTGCCGGCCAATCAGACGCTGCAGTTGAAGAATGTTGCGGCGGTAAGTGTGCATGCGGATCTTCCTCCATTTGCCAAACCAGGCCAGACCATCGATGTAACCGTCTCATCTATCGGGAATGCCAAAAGTCTTCGGGGTGGAACACTGTTGATGACGCCACTGCGGGGGGCAGACGGTAATATTTATGCCATTGCACAAGGGAATATGGTGGTCGGCGGGCTGGGAGCTGATGGGCAGGATGGTTCCCGGATCATGATCAATATCCCCAGTGCAGGCAGGATTCCCAACGGTGCGTCGGTGGAGCGCGAGGTGCCAACGGCGTTTGCCCGCGGCAACAGCCTGATTTTCAATTTGAATCGCCCGGACTTTACTACCGCACACCGCCTGGCCAAGGCGATAAATGAAACCATGGGGGCGGGTACCGCTACGGCGCAGGATGCCACTTCGGTAGTTGTGAGTGCTCCGCTCGATGTCGGTCAAAGGGTCTCCTATCTGTCGATGCTGGAGAACATTCAGGTTGTGCCGGATGAAGCGGCGGCAAAAGTGATTATCAATTCGCGTACCGGAACGGTGGTTATCGGCAAGAATGTTCGTCTGACACCTGCGGCAATTTCGCACGGCAATCTGATCGTTACCATTCGGGAAAATCCGCAGGTGAGTCAGCCGGGTGCCCTGTCCGGTGGCAGGACGGCGGTGACGCCGGCTTCTGAAGTGGAGATTACCCGGGAAGGGAAACGCATGTTCCTGTTTGACCCGGGAGTTTCGCTGGATTCCCTGGTGCAGGCGGTAAACCGCGTCGGGGCTGCGCCGGGTGATTTGGTGGCGATTCTGGAAGGCTTGCGCAGTGCCGGGGCGTTGCGTGCCGAGCTGGTGATCATCTAATGGGCACCTCAAAAAAATGCACTTTTTCAGCGATAGCGGCGTCAGCTCCGTGCTCGAATCCTCATGTATCCCCTATACACTGCGGTTCCCGGCAATTGCTCCATACATTGCTCTCGACTCTGGCTTCCTGCTTCGTTCTACCTCGTCCATCCATGGACTCGTACCTCCTGCGTCCATGCAGTCGTGCGCGCGGTGCTTCCTTGCTCTCGCAGAAAAATTACTATTTTCAGAGGTGCCCTAATGATTTCAACGCCACCTGATGTTTACACCGATCTGCAGGGACTGTCCAGATTGCGCAGTCTGACGCGGAAGGACTCCGGCAAGGCGCTGAATATTGTTGCGCAGCAGTTTGAAGCTCTCTTTTTGCAGATGATGTTGAAAAGTGTGCAGGAGAGTAGTTTTGGCGACCCTCTGTTTGGCAGTCAGCAGATGGATTTTTATCGCGACATGCATGACAAACAGCTCTCTGTCGATCTGGCTCACAAAGGGGGCATGGGGATTGCCGATATGCTGGTACAGCAGTTGGGCAAGCAGTTACCGCAGAAAAAGGAGGCAGTTTCCGATGGTAGCTATTCCGTGCCGGACCGGCTTTCACTGCGTGCGATCTCGCCTGTGGTCAATGAACCGGTAACCGGGATCCGGCAGTCTCGACAGCCGTTGAAGTTTGATTCGCCGACCGATTTTGTAAAACACCTTTGGCCTGGAGCCAGCAAGGCGGCAGCTGACCTGGGGGTCAGCCCGGAGGTTCTGCTGGCCCAAGCCGCACTGGAGACGGGATGGGGGAAAAAAATCATCCAGATGGAGCCAGGTATCAGCAGTCACAACCTGTTCAATATCAAGGCCGATCGCCGCTGGAAGGGAGAGAAGGCGGGTGTCAGTACGCTGGAGTATATCAACGGTGCCATGGTCAAACAGCGTGCGGCATTTCGTGTCTACGACAGTTATGCCGAGAGCTTTTCAGACTACGTCAATTTTTTGCGGACCAATCCTCGCTATGGAGAGGCGTTGCAAAAAACGGACAATGATGCAGCCTTTGTAACGGCTTTGCACAAGGCCGGTTACGCAACAGATCCTCACTATGCAGCCAAGATTCAACGAATTCTGGATGGCCGGGTTATGGCGAGTGCCGTGGATGCAGTAAAGTTTTCTGCTTCCGATCCGATATTGTCTTATGAAGTTGCGCTTGCGGGAGATGATAAATGAGTGACCCATTAAATATAGGTATATCCGGCCTGTTGACGGCGCAGCGCTCCCTGACGGTTACCAGTAATAATGTCAGCAACGCCAATACCGAAGGATACTCCCGCCAGCGTACCGATATCAGCAGCCGGGTACCGGTTTACTCTGCCGGGGGATATCTCGGGGCAGGTTCCAACGTCACCAACATCAGCCGTGTCTATGATTCGTTTCTCAATGGGCAGGTGGTTTCCAATACCACGCTGAGTAATCAGCTGGAAGTCTCTTATAACTATGCATCACAGATGGACAATCTGCTTGCCGATCCCCAGGCGGGGCTGACTCCGGCGCTGCAGGATTTTTTTGCGGCAAGCCAGGGTGTGGCAAATGATCCCGCTTCAATTCCGGCACGGCAGGTTATGTTGACCTCGGCGGAGAGTCTGGCCAACCGTTTTGATGTGATGTCGCGGCGAATGAATGATCTGCGGGACAGTGTCAATATCGAGGTCAGCAATATTGTTCCCGAGATTAACAGCCTGGCGCGGGAGATCGCCTCGCTCAATACGGCTATCTCCCGTTCACCCGGCATTCACAACGGGCGTATGCCCAATGACCTGATGGACAAGCGTGACCAGCTGGTATTGCAGCTCTCCCGGTTTGTCAATGTACAGACGGTGGAGCAGGATAATTTTACCGTTAATGTCTATATCGGCAACGGCCAGAGTCTGGTGACGGATACCGAGAGCCAGGAGCTGAGCGTGATTCCCAATTCATATGACTCCAGTCAGATGGATATTGGCTATGCCAATGGAACCTCAACGGTAAATATCACCTCGCTGCTGACAGGAGGGAGGCTGGGCGGCCTGATTGATCAGCGAAACGATATTATTGCCCCAAGTGAAAATTCACTGGGCCGGATTGCCGTTGCCCTGAGTGATACGTTTAACAAACAGCACCGTCTTGGCATGGACCTCAACTCTTCCCTGGGGGGGGATTTTTTTGCGGTGGGTGCGCCGCAAGTTCTGGCAAGTACCAACAACAGCTCCGCTGCGAGCATCAGTGCGACCATCACTGATCCCAATCTGCTCAGCAACAGCGATTACAGATTGACATTTGATGGGGCAAATTACACCTTGACCCGGATGTCTGACGGTCAGGGAGAGGGGCCGATTGCCGGGTTGCCGTTTACCGCTGCCGATGGTTTCAGCATCGATGTCAGCGCTGGCCCTCCAGCGGCGGGGGACTCCTTTCTTATCCGTCCGACCCGCGGAATGGCGCGCTCCCTGGAGGTGTTGATTACCGATACGGCAAAAATTGCGGCGGCCAGTCCGGTACGGGTGGAGTCTGACCTGGCCAATATCGGTAGCGGTCAGGCGGCACTGAGCAAGCTTTCCGATACCTCGGGGGCAGAATTTACCACAACGCCCGGAACCTTGACGCCTCCACTGCTGGTCGAGTTTGATGCAGTGACTCCGAATCAGTACAACGTTTACGACAATACGCTGCCGGGTCCTCCGGTGCTGCTCTCAGGGCCCAATGTCTATGATCCGGCAACCGGTATGGATGTGGTGGCGGATAACGCACTGGGTTATGGATATGAGCTGCACATCAAGGGTGAACCCGGTCTGGGGGACAGGTTCAGCGTCGAATACAATGCTCAGGGGGTAAGTGATAACAGCAACATGCTTACCCTCGCCGAGTTGCAGACCAAAAACAGCATGCTGGAAGGAGCGGCCAGTTTTCTGGATGCCTATGCCGGCATCATTACTGATGTGGGGACCAAAACCCACCAGGCCGATATTGCCAATCAGGCGCAGCAGACGCTGTTGCGTCAGGCAGTGAATGCGCGGGAGGCTGTTTCCGGCGTCAACCTAGATGAAGAGGCGGCCAACATGATGCGCTTTCAGCAGGCCTACCAGGCTTCGGCTCAGGTTATCAGCACGGCTCAAAGCATGTTTGATTCATTGCTCGGGGCGGTGAGGAGATAAGTTATGCGAGTATCTACCCGTCAACTTCAGCAAACTGCAATTACAGGCATCCTTGATCGCCAGAATGCGTTAAGCAAAACTCAGGAACAGATGGCCACCGGCAAGCGGATCTTGTCACCGGCTGATGATCCCGTTGCGGCTACCCGTATCCATTCGTTCAAGGAGTCGATTGATATTCTCCAGCAGTACCAGTCCAACGCCAATCAGGTAAAAAACCGTCTTGGCTCGGAAGAGGGCATACTGAAAGGGGTTGTGGATAGTATCCAGCGGGTACGTGAACTGGCAGTGGCGGGCGCCAATGGCGCGTTGTCTGATGTTGGCCGCCAGTCGATAGCGAAAGAGGTGTACACTCGCCTGGAGTCACTGCTCGGCATGGCCAACACGATGGATGCCAACGGTGAATACATCTTCGGTGGCAACCGGGGCACCACTCCTCCGTTCGTGGAAGCGGGTGGTTCGGTTGTGTATAACGGTGACGATGGTCAGCGTCGTTTGCAAATTGGACCTGATTTCTTTGTTGCCAATGGGGATGCCGGTTCCGATGTGTTCATGCGCATCAAGAACGGTAACAAGATTTTTGCTACAGAATACAACCCCGCGAACACCGGCACGGCAACGATTAACGAGGGACGGGTTGATGATATTACCGCTTACACCCGTCATGACTACACCATCTCGTTTCCGGCTGCCGGTCAGGTATTGGTAACCAACGATACCCTAGGTACCCCGGTGGCTGGTTTTCCGCAGGCTTATACCCCTGGACAAGAGATTATCTTTGATGGGGCGGCAGTCACAATTGGTGGTGAACCAGCGATCGGTGTCGATACCTTTTCTGTAAAACCATCCAGTAGCCAGGATGTATTTACCACGGTTAAGCGGCTGGCAGATGCCCTGAATCAGTCCTCAGGTCTGGCTTCGGATGCGACCAAGGCGGAGATGGATATCACCCGTTCGATCAGTGAGCTGGACAATGTTCTGGAGCATTTTCTCAATGTATCCGCCAGTATCGGCAGCCGATTGAACAGCGTGGATGGGCAGGTGTTTATGAACGAAGACACAGTGCTCAATCTGCAGGAGGTCATGTCCAGCCTGGAGGATCTGGATTATGCAGAGGCGGTTGGAAAACTCAATCTGCAAATGGTCGGAATGCAGGCTGCGCAGCAGGTCTATCTGAAAGCGCAGGGGCTCTCCCTGTTTGAGTTCATGAGATAAGCATGTAACTACTCAGCTTGTTCCTGAAACGGGCCATCTCTGCGTTGGAAAATGCTCATTTACCCATTGTAAACTCACATTTTTCGCCTTGATCTGGCCCGTTTCAGAAACAATCTGATCAGTTACACGACATAATACTTACTACTCACTACTCGTTGAGTGCATTACACATAGGGGTTTGTTCTCCGCTCTTCACCAAAGGTGGACAGTGGGCCGTGACCGGGAATGAACTGTACGTCGTCGCCTAATGGCCACAGCTTTTCATGTATGGAACGAATCAGGGTTTCGTGATTGCCGCGCGGAAAATCGGTGCGTCCGATTGAGCCCTTGAACAGCACATCCCCCACCAGCGCCAGCTTTTCCCCACGATGAAAATAGACCAGATGCCCGGGAGTATGGCCGGGACAGTGCAATACTTCGAGCTGTTGATTGCCAAAAATTACCTGGTCATCCTGCTCCAGCCATCGATTCGGAGTGAATGATCTCGCTGGCGGAAAATCATAGATTTTGCACTGCTGCGGCAGCGACTCGAGCAGGAATTGGTCCTCCCGGTGAGGCCCTTCAACCGGTATGGATAGCCGCTCGGCCAGCTCATTCACGCCGCCGATATGGTCGAAGTGTCCGTGGGTAATCAGGATCTTCTCTATCTCCACATCTTCACTCTGCGCCAGGCTGATAATGCGATCGATTTCACCGCCGGGATCGACCACCGCAGCGCGGCGGGTCTGCTCACAGCAGAGCAGCGTGCAGTTCTGCGCCAGCGGTGTGACAGGAATAATTGAAAATTGCATGGTGTATTCCGGAAATTGGCGGGTGTTTAGTGATGTAACCAGACAGTTTCCGGATCAGGTGGTAAGATGCGCCTTTATGAGTTCAGCCAGCTCCCGTTCCAGCAGATGTTCATCGCCCAGATTGAGTGCGATCAGTTTACGCAGGTGGGTAGCGCTCTGCACATCAATCTGTTCAAAACGGAGCCCGAACAGCTGCTCGTCGGCGTGGGCTATCTGGCCGTTGACGTTGATTGAGGGACCTCCACGCTCCAGTGATATTTCAACCCGACAATTGCTGTTGATGATACCGTCCCAGTTTTTTGGCCGTGACATCAGCAGGCCGCGCAGGGAGATATCCATCAGATCGCCATGCCAGATTCCCGTGTTGTTGGAAAGGATGACTCTGGCAGCAAAAGGTATGCGTGTGAAGCGTCTTCGCTCCGGGCTGTCGTTGCTGGAGTTCATGAAATCTAAGGCTCCTGCCGGGTTAATTAAGATATCATCTCGATTGGAGTACTGCACTTAATGTTAGCACGTCCTCATAGCATCGGAAACCGCCATGGATAGTGTTGATCGGCAGTTTATGCAACAGGCTCTGCAGCTTGCCGAAAAGGGGCTCTATTCCACCGATCCAAACCCGCGGGTTGGGTGTGTCGTGGTCAGGCAGGGTGTTGTTGTCGGTGAGGGATGGCACCAGCGTACTGGTGAACCTCATGCCGAGACCAACGCGCTGCGTCAGGCCGGCGGCAGCGCGCGGGGAGCCACGGTATATGTCACTCTGGAACCCTGCTGCCACTATGGTAAAACCCCTCCCTGCAGCAAGGCGCTTGTGGAGGCGGGAGTAAAACGGGTGGTTGTGGCAATGACGGATCCCAATCCCCGGGTGGCCGGGCAGGGGCTGACCGAACTGCTTGCCGCCGGTATTCAGGTTGAGTCCGGTCTGCTGCAGGAACAGGCCGAACGGTTGAACCCAGGATTTATCAGCCGCATGTCCCGTGGCCGTCCCTGGGTGCGCTGCAAGTTGGCGATGAGTCTCGACGGGCGGACGGCAATGGCCTCCGGGGAGAGTAAATGGATTACATCTGAGCAGGCGCGTGCGGATGTGCAAAGGCTGCGCGCCCGCAGTTCTGCCATCGTTACCGGTATTGGCACGGTGATGGTTGACGATCCCTCGCTTAATGTGCGGTTGCCGGAACTGGGTGAGCATCCGCGTCAGCCGCTGCGGGTTGTGCTGGATCGGGAGTTGAGAATCTCACCTGAGGCGCATCTGTTCTCTTTGCCGGGGAATGTTGTGATTTTTACCGCCCGGCAGGCTGCACAGCAGCGTGTTGATGCTATTGTCAGTCTCGGTGCGGAGGTTGTCCCGCTACCGGCCGATAGCAACGGACTGGATCTGATGGCAGTGATGCATCAGCTTGCACAACGAGAGATAAACGAGGTGATGCTGGAGGCAGGCGCAACATTGAGCGGAGCCATGATGCAGGCCGGACTGATCGATGAGTTGGTGATCTACCTTGCTCCGCATTTGATGGGTGATGCGGCAAGGGGGCTGTTTCATCTGCCGGGGCTGGAGACGATGGATCAGCGTATCGAACTGGATATCCGGGAGATACGCGCGGTGGGTAAGAGTTGGCGTATCAGTGCGAGAGTAAGTTGATCCAGGAATCTTTCCAGGCAAACAAGTTTAACTTTGGGTTACAACATTATGTTTTCAGGTATTATTGAAGCGGTTGGAAGGGTGGTTTCGCGGGAGCCCCAAGGGGCTGATATCCGTCTGCGGATTGATACTGCCGGACTGGACCTGTCGGATGTGGCATTGGGTGACAGCATTGCAGTCAGCGGTGTCTGTCTTACAGTCACCACGTTATTGAGTGATGGTTTCTGGGCAGATGTATCCGGTGAGACACTGGCGCGTACCATACTGGGAGATACCGGGGTTGGTTCTGCTGTCAATCTGGAAAAGGCGCTTACACTCTCTACCCGTCTGGGAGGACATCTGGTGACCGGGCACGTGGACGGGGTAGGTGAAGTGGTGCAGCGGACAGAACAGGGACGTTCGGTGAAGTTTCGTATCCGTGCACCGGATGTGCTGGCAAAATATATCGCTGAAAAAGGTTCTGTCTGTGTGGACGGTGTCAGTTTGACGGTCAATGGTGTACAGGGAGCGGAGTTTGAGTTGAATATTGTTCCCCATACTTTGCAGCAGACCACGATGGGTGGATACCGGCCTGGGTATCGGGTCAACCTGGAGGTCGATATAATTGCTCGTTATCTGGAACGGTTGTTACTGGGTGAGCGGGCCGCTCAATCGGAAAATGAGGGGTTGACCATTGATATGTTACTGGCAGCAGGCCTGGGGAAAAGCGCTCTTTAAAAACAGATGCAATTAAATAACATAGAAGAGATTATTGAAGATATTCGTCAGGGACGGATGGTCATCATCATGGATGACGAGGCACGTGAAAACGAGGGTGATCTGCTTATGGCAGCGACCTGGGCCCGGCCGGAAGACATCAACTTCATGGCCCGCTTCGGGCGCGGCCTGATCTGTCTGACTCTCAGCCCTGCACGTTGTGAGCAGTTGAATCTGCCGTTGATGGTGCGCGATAACAATGAAAAACACGGCACAAATTTCACCCTCTCGATTGAGGCTGCACAAGGGGTAACGACAGGAATCTCCGCCGCCGATCGGGCGATGACGGTGCGGGCTGCCGTGGCACCCGATGCGAAACCGGAGGATTTGGTGCGTCCCGGCCATATCTTTCCGTTGATGGCGCAGCCTGGCGGGGTGTTGACCCGCGCCGGCCATACTGAGGCGGGCTGTGATCTTGCACGTTTGGCCGGCTTTGAACCTGCTGCGGTAATCGTGGAGGTTCTCAATGATGATGGCAGCATGGCGCGCCGACCGGATCTGGAGAAATTTGCTGCCGAGCACCAGCTCAAGATTGGCACCATCGCCGATTTGATTAAATACCGTCTGGAAAACGAGAACTCCATCAACCGGGTCGCTGAATGTAAAATGCCAACCGCATACGGTGATTTCAATCTGAAGGTGTATCAGGACGAGATTGATGATCGCCTGCATGTGGCGCTGGTCAAGGGTGATATTGATGGTGATAAACCTGCGCTGGTTCGCGTACATATGCAGGATAGTTTGTGCGATGTGTTTGCAAGCAGGCGCAGTACCAGCAGCTGGTCGCTGGGTGAGGCTTTGCGTTACATCGACAGGGAAGGACAGGGCATTGTGGTTATTTTGCGCCAGCCGGAGGCGGAAAGTGATATGTTACGCCGTATCAGGAATTATCACCTGGAGGATCAGGGTGTCAGCCAGCCCGGAAAGCCCGCGGGCGGTGAGCTGCGCACCTATGGTATCGGGGCGCAGATTCTGCTGGATCTGGGGGTGCGCAAAATGCGGGTAATGAGCGCCCCAAAACATCTGCACGCCTTGTCCGGTTTTGGTCTTGAGGTTGTGGAATACATACAGGATAACGGGGAACAGGAATGAGCATAAACATAGTGGAAGGGGATCTGGTCGTGGATGATGCCCGTTTTGGTTTGGTGGTGAGCCGTTTCAACAGCTTCATCGTGGACAGCCTGCAGAGTGGCGCCATCGACTGTCTGCTGCGCCACGGAGCCAGAGAGAGCGATATCGAGGTGGTGAAGGTGCCCGGGGCCCATGAGATTCCGCTGCTCGCCCAGCGAATGGCTGCCAGCGAAAAGTATGATGCCATCATTGCCCTCGGGGCGGTGATTCGGGGTGCCACACCCCATTTTGACTACGTTGCCGGAGAGTGTGCCAAGGGGCTGGCCGCCGTGAGCCAGCAGTATGGCTTGCCGGTAGCGTTTGGTGTGCTGACAGTGGATACCATCGAACAGGCGGTTGAACGTGCCGGAACCAAAGCGGGTAACAAGGGAGGCGATGCTGCCCTGTCCGCCATCGAAATGGTCAATCTGCTGAGGCAACTGGATTAGAACCCTGGCTGAATGGTGCGGATAAAATGAGTAGTAGTAGTAAACGAAGCAAGGCTCGCAGTCGTGCCGTTCAGGCTATTTATCAGTGGCAGATGACCGGCCAGAATATTGGCGACATAAGCAATCATTTCATTGCTGAACATCCCATGACGCGGGTAGATGTGGCCTATTTTCAGGAACTGGTGCGCGGGGTGGTTGAGAGGGTCTATGCACTGGATGATGAAATTGTTCCCTTTCTGGATCGCGATCTGCAGGAAGTGGATCCCGTTGAACGCGCTATTCTGCGTCTTGGCACCTGGGAACTGGTGCAACGCCCGGATATTCCCTACCGGGTGATAATCAACGAGTCAGTTGAACTGGCCAAGTCTTTTGGCGGTGAGGCCGGGCACAAGTACGTCAACAGCATCCTGGACAAAGTGGCACTCAAACTGCGCAGCACGGAAGTAGCTGCCCGGCGCTAACCGCCGTTCGCGGCGAGATGCAGCTCAGGGCAATTCTGCGGCACCAAGATCGTTCAGAGATGGACGGGGTTCCCCGGTTTGATGCTGTACATATTGATGCTTTACCGGATTGCTGCTATTGACAGCAGACGGCAGGGGCTGGCTACGTCCCTGGATGGCAGGAATATCATTCGGGATCAGTGTTTCAATATCTATCGGTGTGGATGCACCGGAAATATCTACCAGGTTTTCAGCGCCGTTGACGATTGGCCGGGCCGAATCCGGATAACACTCTATCCGGGCTTCAGTGTTTTTCCAGCTGTCTGAAATCCAGTTGATCCCCAGATTGATAGTACCGCTCTTGCGACCAAGACAGAAATAGCTGGGAGTCGCACCGGGTGTTTCGTTGCTGAGATAGATGATGTTGTTGAATACTTCGATGGTCTCTCGTGCCGGAATACCGGCATTTTCATCATGCGGGTACATGTCAAACAGCCTGATCCGCCAGCTGTCATCGCGGTCATTGAGGAGAGCGAGCGTATTGTTGTAGAAATAGAGCGTTCCTTCGCGAGCGTATTCTGGTTCGTTATCCCAGCCGTAGTGGATCAGGTTGGATGCCGGGGTAGTGCTGCCTATGTGTCTGATGAAGTTTCCGTATACGTACGTTTTGCGATATCTTTTCTCCGCCTCCCGGACTTTGGCGAGGCGGTCGGAATCGGGGGCGCTGCCTTTCAGCTCATTCAGATAGGCTTTCTCCAGATACCAGGGCGCGGCATCCTCCACTTCCACCAGATCCAGCACACGCGTGCTGCCGCTGTCGAACCAGTTGTAACGAATAACCGAACCTGCCGCGCGCTCTTTCAGGGTTGCTCCCTGGGCGCCAGGGGTATTTGGGCCAAAACGATTGTATTGATAGGTTGTACCGATTGCCTGAATATAGAGGCTGTGTTCACGATAACTGTTGGCCACCCCGTTATCATGCAGATAATTCCCCTCGACAAGCAGGTTTCGGGTCAAACTGGCTTCGTTGTATCCTTGCGACATGGTAAAGATCCCGTTACCACACTGCTCAATTTCATTGTTTCTGATTACCACATTGTCGGCGGCCTGTATCCGGATGCAGGCCGCACCATTGTGGTAACTCTTCTTTCTACCGCTGGTATCGGTAAAACTGAACTCTTTACGTGCACGTTGCAGGCGCAATCCCTCAATGATGATATTCGCGGGCTTTTCGTCATAATTTCCCGAAATAATAATCAGCCCCAAACCCTGAAAATTATCGTAGTTGCGGGAAAAATAGTTATTCAGATTTCCCAGCCTGGGACGGGTGATTGCATTTTCGCCACTCAAGACCGGACGTTCACCATTTTTACCTGCAATACCGCAGATTCGGATTGGCTGTTGTTTTGTTGCCCGACTGCTAATCAGAATTTTTTCACGATAAGGTGTCTCTCTCCAGAAGATTCGCACAGTGTCACCCGCTTTCAGGGATGCCCAGGGAATTTGCGACAAACTGGTATATTTTTGACCTGGCCCCACCGGATAATCAGTACCGCTTCCAGTAGGGCTGCAGGGACTGGAGGCTCCTGGAGGAGGGGTATCATCATTCTGGATTGTACCAATAGCGGTGCTTGTACCTAATTTAGTATTAACAGGATTGGAGAGCGTCAGATTAATGGTTTCATCACTTTCGACATCCTTGTCACCGGAAATGGCGATGCTTATTGTTGCTGATTTGCTGTTGGGTGGGATGGCTATCTTGCTGGCAACAGCGCGATAGTCTTCACCTGCAGTGGCGCTACCATCTGAAGTTACATAGTCAACGCTGATTTCTTTGTTTGAGAGGGTATTCAGGTCAACCGGAAAAACAAGATTCGTTGTGCCGTCATTGCCCTCAATAACAGTTGCGCTGGACACATTAATGACAGACAGATTATCGCGTACAGAGCGGTTTCCGCAACCGGCCAGCAAAAATGAAACTATGGTGACTATGAGAAATCGACCAGGGTGTATCTTTATAAGCATGGCATTTTCCTTGGATAATGCAGTTGAAGCTCTGTTTTCTGTTAACAGGGCTGCTATTTTCAGGAGGCAGAATCCGGGGCAAGTGATTCCGGAAAAGTCCGGGAGCAGAAAATCGGGATTCAGGCCGAATAATTATATAATAAAGCAACCGGTATATCATGCGGAATGGACAGTAACCACGATTTTCGGGTATTATCAACGGCATTTTATCGATAATTATTTGGTCACTGCTCAGATTGCTCCTGAAACGCGCCGCCTCTGCGCTGGAAATGAGCAGTTACATAACCTGTTGACTGCTCACCGAGAGTCCGGTTTCAGGGTTTTTGAGTCGCTGTACCCGCTATTGCTAAAAAAAGATTTGGAGATTTTTGGGGTTTCTGGTTGTTTTTTTTGGTTATCTCCACCGTGTTTTCGTTTGGTTTTTCTTTCTGATTCCATCTGGATGACAGTTGCAGTAGCGGGAGCTGTAGGGGGTGAAATGCAAACAGAGGTTCCGTATTTTCCCGTTGGGAAAGATATGCCCTTTTCAGGAAAGGTTGTTCCATGAGTTTTATTCGTCAGGTAGTAAAAACTTCCTGCAGGGCGGTTATTCCACGACGGATGTTTATGACGTGTGGCCCTTCTCCGGGAAGGTTGCCTGGTGGCCGCCGAGGTTGTCATGAGGTAGCACTGACGTTCGATGATGGCCCCGATCCGGATATTACGCCAAAACTTCTGGATTTATTGGAGAAATGGCAAATATCTGCAACTTTTTTTGTGATTGGTGAAAAAGTTGTCCGTCATCGCGATATTGTCCATCGAATCGCTTCGGCAGGGCATGGTCTGGGAAATCACTCCTATACACATTCGGAGCCACACAAGACTTCAACACGGCAATTTCTCGACGAGGTCCGGAAGACGCGAGATCTTCTTGAGGATATCGGCAATCAACCCTGCAAACTGGTACGCCCACCCAAAGGAAAATTGACTGTTGGCAAGCAAGTTGGATTGTGGAAACAGGGAATGAGTATAGCGCTCTGGAACATCGATCCCCGTGACTATCAGATGCAATCACAGCAGCAGGCAGTGGATTGGGGTGCCAGCTATCACCCCCGTGGAGGCGATATCGTATTATTGCACGACAATCACCCCTGGGCGGCACATATTGTTCGGGTTCTGGCAAACAATAATGATCAAGCCGGCTGTGCCCGTTACGTCCGGCTGTCGGAATGGGTACAACGATGACTGTAGTAAAAAACGGCGTAAAGGAGGGCGGCCGGCGAAAAGTCCTTTTTATCTGTTATTTTTTTCCGCCGGTCGGTGGAGCTGGCGTTCAGCGGCCGGTCAAATTTATTAAATATCTTCACCGGTTTGGTTGGGATGTCACTGTGCTGACGGTTGAAAACCCGTCGGTGCCGGTATTCGACGAGAGCCTGTTTGATGATATTCCGGAGGCTACAGTAATTCACAAGGCGCGCACTTTTGAGCCAGGCTATCAGTACAAAGCCAGGCTTGCCCGACCGGATGGTGTAGCGCATGTGTCATCACCGGAAAAGAAGGTATCTTTTATCCAGGGGGCAAAAAGAGTATTGCGCAGTGTGGTGGGGATACTGCTTCAACCCGATCCGCAAATTCTCTGGTTTCCGACGGCATACCGCAAAGCAGTCGAGGTTTTGCGCGAGACTCCGCATGACATTATTTTTTCCACCGCGCCTCCTTACTCAAGTCTGTTGCTTGGCCGCTGGTTGAAACGGAAAACCGGCCTGCCTCTTGTGCTGGACTATCGTGACGAATGGGATCTTAGCAGCACCTATCTGGAGAACAGTAAACGTGATCGTATATCGCTTTTCATCCAGCAAAGAATGCAGCGTGCTATTTTGCGTTCTTCGGATGGCCTGGTAGCTACCACAGCGGCGAGTACCTGGCGAGTTATCGAGCGCGCCAGAGAGTTTGGTGCCCGGTTACCCGGGATCTGTATTTATAACGGATTTGATGATGCTGATTTTAGCGCTATTCCCGAACACAGCACGGAGAAAAAAACGGATGGCAAACTGCGAATTGTATATACCGGGACGTTGTGGAATCTTACTACCGTTGAACCACTGGTAAAGGCGATCATACAGCTTTCTGCACAACAGCCAACGCTGATGGATAAGCTGGAATTGATTTTTGTGGGTAGAAAAATGTCACATCAACTGGTATTGCTGGAACAGCTCGGGAGTACAGGTTGTCATTTACATATTCAGGATTATTGTGAGCATAGCGAAGCTATTTCTCTAATGAATTCGGCGGATGTGCTGTGTTTGTTATTGAGTGATGTTGATGGAGCCGAACGCGTGGTACCTGCCAAGCTATTCGAGTATCTGGCCATGAACAAGGAAATTTTGGCAATTACTCCAAAAGGTGAAACTGCCGATATTGTTTCCCGGTATTTTCCCGACGGGCATTACACCGGGGGTGACATCGCCGGTATTTGCAACTGGATAGAGAAAAAAATTAGACAGCGAATGGCAGGTATTGAGCCAGACAGGGCTGAACCTCGTGAGATCTCGGAGTTCAGCCGCCAACACCAGGCTGGACAATTGGCTGATTTTCTGGAAAAGGTTGTGACCGGAAGGGCTGAACAGCCATCTTCGATTGTTGCAGATGAAAGTTTCTAACACCTCAATACAATGCACGGAGCTTCCTTGCTCTAGCGAAAAATCACTATTTTCAGAGATGCCCTTTAGGAATTTTCTTTGAAATAGTCAAAGGTGTTCTGTATTCCCTCGGCTGTGGATACGATGGGAGTCCATCCAGTGCTTTTGAGCTTTGCATTGTCAAATCGATTTCCCTTCCACAGGTTTGCTGTTTTATATGGAGTAAAGATTGCCGGGAGCTGACCCTTTGAATAGTGGTGATAACGTTCCACTGCACGGGAGATGAACTGCAATGCAAAATATGGAACGGGAATGGAGCAAATCTTTTTCACCTGTCGTTTGTAGATTCCAAGGTACTCACGGGAGGTGGGAAGATTGTCATCATGCACATTGAAAACAGATACTCCTGCCGATTTCTGAGTTGCGCAAAGCACGATGGCCTCAGCACAGTTATCCACATAACTTAGTGGCAGGATATTGTTTCCACCCAGATGGAGAAAGATCCCCCCCAGTTGCAGTCCAACTCTGCCTGATATGGCGCCTCCATGCGGACCGTATATGACCCCAGGTCTGAGGATGACCAGCGGAAACCCGTGTTGTTCCTGGTAGTCCAGAAGCAACTTTTCCTGGTGCCATTTGACAAATGCATACGGGTCTCTCTTCTCCGGGTGTTTTTCCAGTGGGGTTTGTTCTGTAATGGTCGCTCCGGCCGGGAGGTCGGCAACACCATAAACCGAAAAAGAGCTGATATGGATGATTTTTACATCAGGGTTTTCAGAAATCACCGCTTCCATCAGATATTTTGTCGTAACGACTGTGTTGAGAAACATATCCGCAGGAGCTCCGCCCAGAGAAGCAGCTAAATGATAGATAGTATCGACACCCTGAACGGCCCGGACAGGGGATTCACGGGATATCAATGTTCCTACGTAATATTCAATTCCTGCATCGGGGTATTTTTTTTTCAGAGCTTCGAGTCGGCCTCGGTCACTCCCCTCGCGTACAAAGCAGCGGATGCCCTGTATACCGTGAATCGCCAGCCGCTCAACCAGGGCTGATCCGAGGAAACCGTTTGATCCAGTTACAAGTACAGTCATGATTTTTTCACTTGTTCTTCGAGTTGGCGGAATATTTCGTCCATCATCCATCCGATTCGCCGGATGTCCCGGTGCGAGATGGGGGGCGGTGTATCAAGGAGAATGCTGTCATAGAAACGGGAAACAAGATTGTGCATCCCGGCAAAAAAATGGAAATCGGAGCGCAGGAATCGGCGGACATTTTTCCAGCCTTCCCGTTTGTACTGTTTGCCCATATTGAACGCCGGAAGCAGTCTGCCAATCGCACTGGGCAGTGTGGGCTCCTGTTCCAGGGTCAGGGTACGGGCAACGAAGTCTGCATGAGCGATGTTTTTGGTCCCATATAGCCGCATAAAATGGGCTGTTGGTTTTATATGGGAAGAGAATGTTGCATAGGCGGAGGTTGAACTGCCCTGAATCATAACCCGTAATTCGTCCGGCATCTCGTCGCGGATATCGCCAAGCCGCGAGGTTCGTTGAACCTTGCCGAATACCTTGATCAAGGGTTGTTCATCATCAACAAACTCAATAATTTTATTTAGCAAATGGTCAATGTTGTTCTGGAACAATTTGCCTGGCAGATTGTGTACCCAGTGGGTGCTGTTGCTCATGATGGCCTTGCCAAAAGGGCCGGCAAGATTATACCCGTAGAAGCTTTCTACATGAACCGGCTCGCCCATGGTGCCCCTGCTTACCATCTCTCTCAGAGCCAGAGCGGGTGGATCAAAAAAATAAATATGGCCTATGGTCAGTTTTCGGTTTTTCTCCTCTGCATGCTCGATGAGTTTTACGGTTTCATCATATGTGGGGGTAAATGGTTTTTCAACGTAAACATGGCAGCCGGCATCGATTGCTGCCGAGGCTAGCGACAGATGAGATTGGGGGGGAGTGGTGATGTGTACTACATCCGGATTCTCTTTTTCCAGCATCTCACCAAATTTATCATAGTACCGTGAGATGCCGAAACGGGTAGCAGCTTGCTCAGCCATCAGAATTTCCAAATCGCAGACGCCAACTATTTCAGCGCAATCCAGCTTCTGGATTTCGCTGATGTGACCGTCTGCAATTTGTCCGCATCCGACAATGGCTGTTTTTAGTTTGTTGATCATTGTTTATTGCTCATCAAGTTAAATTCTCCTGCGGGGAGAGCGGTCTGGTTATATTCTTTAATGGAGATGGGTTGGTTGTACATGGCATTGGTTAATGCAGCAGCGACAAATACTCTTCTCGATAGGAAAGGGCGATTTTTTCCGCACTGTATTTTTCTGCGACAAGGGAGCGACCACTGTTGCCCAGGCGATTGCGCCTGTCCGGATCGGTAGTCAGTGAAGCCAGTACTTCGATCAGTTGTTCCTGATCCCCCGGGCGGAGCAACAGGCCGTTTTTATTATCTTCAATGACTTCCGGCAAACCGCCTACCGCAGTTGCTACCACCGGTTTTCTGGCAGCCCATGCCTCCAGCAGCGCCATTGGCAACCCCTCGGAGTCACTGGTTAATACGAATATATCAAGGAGAGTGAGGTACGGGATCGGGTCAAGCTGGAAACCGGCGAAATGAACCAGGTGGCTGATTTCCAGCTTACTTGCAAAGCTTTTCAGTTCGCTGCGCAGAGGCCCGTCGCCAACAATAATCAAATGTACTTTCCTGTCCTGCTTTGCCAGTGCTGCGACAGCACTCAGGAGCCGTTCCTGCCGTTTTACTCTGACAAGTCTTCCCACCGTGCCAAAGATTATTGCTTCTTCCTGAATTCCAAGCTGTTCTCTAGTCAGTGTTTTTGACTGAAGCTCTTTATCAGTGGGTAATGGGATGCCGTTTGCCTGTACGGTTAGCCGGCTTTTTCCAACCAAGCGGTGTTTCTCGAGATTATTGGCAATGTCCCTTGAAACGCAGTAGATTTTTCTGGCTGTCCGGAAAGCGATGGTTGCAAGCAAGCGTTGCTGCCAGCTTGAGTAGTCATGATTGCCGTGCTCGGTATGAAAAACAGCAGATATGCGAAGGCTCCTTGCGGTAGTGCCCACGTAAAGGGTTGCTCCCATCTGATGGGAATGAATGACGTCAGGTGAAATCTGTTTAATGAGTTTCCTCAAGCGCAGTGCATCCGGCAGGCTCATTAAACCGGGCTTGCGATACAGGCAGACAACTTCGATTCCATTTTTTTTCAGTTCTTCAGCAAGTTCGCCCGGGTGATTCAGGCACAATACGGTAACGTTATCACCGGCCGCGGCTCCCTCTTTGCATAGATGGAGTACCAGTCGCTCAAGTCCCCCGCAATCCAGGGAAAGTATAGTATGCAATACCTTGAGGTGGGTTGTTCCATTCACGATGAGTCTGTTCCTTTCCTTGTTTCCGCATGGTGTGTTGATTTGAACCATGTTTTGTAGTAGGTGACCGGCCTGGCCTTGCGCCATCTCCCTTACATCCGTGCGCTATGCTGCATTTAAACCTTCTGTTCGGTACAAGCTTGCGCTTCCTCTCCCGAGTCGGTGCATTTCAGGAGCAGTCTGAAGCAGTTATTCTGGGGTTTTCATGCCTGCTGAATGGTTGTGCTACTGTTCTTATACAGCACATTATCCCACAATATACCGCATCTGTTCCAGCGATATCAGGAGGTTTTTTCTGTAGTTGACCGTTTAGAGCAACACCCTGAATCTGGTCGTCGCCCCCCAGAGCTTGAGAGAAAAACATGTTGTCAGGAAACCATCGTTGGACCTTGCAGAGTTTCCTGTCGTATAGAAAGGAAGCAAGGTCTGCATTCTGTACCTCATGTGATGAGAATGGGAACCTCGTTTGTTTCTTCTTGAGGATCGAGCGAGAGAAAACAGCCAACAAAAACACTGCTACAAAACGCCAGTTATTGCTGACGATTCGCACGGATGCGTCAAAGCTGTGTGGGTTATTTTTTCAGTCGTTTGCCCAACTCCAGCAGCTGAAACAGCTCCTGGCGACAGACAAGCCAGGCCATTGCCAGAAAGACGGCTGCGCCCAGCAGAATCTCAAGTGCCAGCAATAATATCAGAGGAACGCTCCCTTCAATGAGGTAGCGCAACAGATGGATTGCAGCAAACATAACAGTAGCCGCAAGCAGGGGCCTGAACACTGCTCCCATGTAGGGTATTGCGGGAAGATGCAGATATTTGATTGCTCGCCAGGAGGTTATGATGTAGCTGATCGGGATACCGATCACCCACGCCAGGCACATGCCGATTATCCCGCCATGAAGGGCGCCGATATAGAGCATGGGCGCCAGTATCGATAGAACAATCAGCCAGTTTTTCAGTGCATCCAAAGGGCGCCCGGATGCTTCAAAGGCCGGATCCATCAACTCCTGAGAAGCACGAAGCGGCAGTATCAGCGGAATCAGGCTGGCTGGCAGAATCACCGCCAGCCACTTTTCGCCCATCAGAAGTGGTACGAGGCTTGATGCTGTTGCTGAAAATCCGAAAAACACTGGAAAAGTCATAATCAGGATCAGACTATTGGCCTTCATGATATAGGGAGCCATATCGCCTTCGCTCTGGTTGATCTTTGAATATGCAGGAAAGGCCACTTTTTTGACCAATGGTACCAGCTTGTTCAGGGGGATATAGGAGAGTTGCAGGGCGACGGCATAGATCCCCAGTGTTTTTGCATCCCAAAGCCGGCCGCCAATGATGGTGTCAATGCTGACAAGAAAAAACCAGGCCATAAAGGTCAGGGTTTTGATTCCACCGAAGGTAATCAGGTGAGTGGATTCTCCAAAACGGAATTGCGGTAGCAACAAGACCGGGTGCGCAGCAAACTTGAGTCCGGCACGTATTACCAGTTCGCTGAGATGGCCAAAAACCAGACTCCATACTCCATAGCCGTATAGTGCCAGAACCAGTGTTACGATTGCTGAAATTGTTGCTGCTGCCAGTTCAATTAATGACAGCGCCTTGAAACGCATTTTCCGCTCCAGCATGGCTGTGGGCAAGGTTTCAATGGTGACTGTCAGGAAACCGATAAGGAGCGCATAAAGTACAGGTATTATGCGTTCTTCCCGGTAAAAATCGGCAATTGATGGTGCCAGCAGAAATACGATCAGGGTGAGAGAAAGGTTGATTACGATCAGCAGGCCGAAAATCTGGCGCACTTGGTTTTTATTGAAGTCACGAACCTGAACCAGTGCGGAAGCCAATCCGGCACCGCTGAACAGGGCGAAAAAATACATCACCACTTCTGCCATGGCATAAATTCCATAGTCTTCTGGCATCAGCAGGCGAATGACAATAAATGTTACCGTCCAGCGAAGAAGCTGGGATAACAATTTTGTGAAAGTCAACCACTTCAGTGAGTGAATGACTCGAGTAGTTATAGTCATCTATGTTTTCGCGCAGTTGGCGGGAGGAGGGAGGATAAAGTCACGGTAATCATCGGGGTTGCCACTGTTCCCTGCCTCGGCGGCCTTGGCGATGTTGTACATCTCCCGGGCACTGACGTAGTGCAGCACGTAGTTGGTACCATCATTGTAATGCTGCTCCAGATAGCTGAACATCTGGTTCACCGGTTTACCCAGCAGGCAGTCCATGTCCCTCTCCTGGGTACCGTGCGTGTATATTTTGATAAACAGCCACTCGGGCCTTCCCTGCACATGAATTCCCGCATCCACCCAGAGATCGACCCTTTCCGGCGTGGGGGGATTAACGCTGCGGATATCCCCGTTTTCAATACGGGGAAGGATGCCCCATTTGCGGTTTTTCCAGTTCAGCATCAGCGGTCCTTGAATGATCATCAAATCACCCCAGGGTTTTCCGCCGACATGAACATCCCGCCCATCGTCGTGGGATTTGGGGGCTTCGGGATCATCCTTGGCGTAGTAAATGGAGTTTATCTTGCTGGTCTGCGCGCTGCTGGGGGCTGAAGGGAGAGTAAAATCGGCATAGCAACCCTCTTCTTTCAGGATAATCAGTTCGTTATTGATGCCACATCCACTGCCGTCAGCGAGAGAGTTATCCAGTGCCCAGTTGCCATGGATAAACCCCCATGCAGGTTTGCCTGTGTCGGGAAAACAACTCAATGCACCATGTTCTTTCTGCAGTAATCTGGTAAACCGGTGAAGTTTTTCCCGCAGTCCATCTTCAGTGTCATTATCATGATGAAGATGAATCTCCAGTTCACCGAATCCTTTGCTGCACAGATCAGCTATTGCATCGAGATGTTCCTTTCGGTACTCCTCCTCCGGGTAAAAAAAAGTGTGCTTTGGATAACATCCATCCGCGTCCTGGTGGGTTTGAACCAGTCGGGGATAATCCTGAACCCAGCGTTTGACCCGCTCAACCTCCTGTTCATAATGAACCTTCAACCACATCGGTTCATAGTGATCCACAAAACAGAAAAGGATATGGGTCGGCCCACTGTGTTTTGGTCGCTGTTTTCGCTTTATATAGGAGCCCAGCCACAAATGCATCTGTTTATTTCGTATTTCACGCCAGAGCAGAACGGATGCCAGAATCAGGAGCAGGAAAACGGCGCTGGCAAAGCCAAGGTAATTAAACATCTGATAAATATCCTCAAGTTTTTTGTGTTATGTATATTGCCTTGTCACCCTAACTGGATCAGGACTCTAGTGATGAGGTAGAGCATCACAATCGAAATGAGTGACAGGGTGACCCAGAGCCCCAGATGGCTGAAAAAGCCATATGCCGGCAACTCGGGAGTGCGCTGACGGCTCCCCAGATAGTGACTGGTTGCCATGGCACACAATATAAACAGCACTACCACATAGGTCCGGCTGAGAAAAAAGGCAGTGGTAGCAAAACCGATGAACGAGAAAAAAAGCACATTGGCTATGGCGCGGTCTTCCGGGCTGACGTCGTATACTGCTACTGCAGTTTTTTTCGTATCGCAACACTCTTCGGGTTTAAGGGATAGAACCGGCCGGCTTTCGGATTCCCTGCTATATTGTGCCACCAGATCATCCCAGTCATTTTTTTTGGGTTGAGGGGGCGCCTGGAGATATAGCATCATCGCTACACATGACAATACGAAAGAGAACCAGATGATATAGCCGAACACCCCCAGTTCGGCAAGTGCCAATACGAAAGAGTTATGCGCCGTGAGGGGGTTGTAGTCGGTAAAGCGATCAAATCCTACTCCAAAAACAGGGTTGGACTTCAGCATCTGAAACCCTTCATACCAGGACTCGATGCGGCCATGTGCCGAGGCCTCATCGGTGCTGATGGTGTTGATCCGGGTAGACATCATTAGTATGACGGGTATTAGTGCCGCACCGAACACCATTGTTTTGATCACTCCCTGATGGCGCCAGAGATAAAGCCCTGCCAATAAGGCTGTTGCCAGCGTAGTACCGCGGGAGTTGGTCAATACCACACCGTACAGAATGATCGCGATAGCAGCAGCAATAAACAGTTTGCCCGGTGCATTGCGATAATAGAAAAACAGATAAAATGCCATTGGCAGGGAACAGACAAGAAGCAGACCAACATCATTGGGGTCGTTGAAAATCCCGATATAGCGTATACGCCCCAAAATGGGCACTTCACCTGTCCATCCGGTGCCGGTAAATTTTTGCTGTATCCCATGTGCTGCCATCATTGTGGCACCACCGACAAATATCCACATGAGAAGCCTCTGGCGTCCAGGTGTTGTGGCGGTGCTCGCAATCAGGATAAACAGGACATAGGTAGGAAGCAGCTTGGCAGCTGCTGGAACCATGCCACCAACCCAGCCGGAAAGGGCAACAGTTACTATGATGAAAAAAAACAGAAGGGTGGCGGCATAAAACTGCTGAGGCTCAATGCTCTTCTGTTTGGATAGCAGCCAGGAAAACAGTGTAATGGCTAATGTCAAGGGGAGGATCGGAACTCCCTCCAGTGCAGGCAAAAACTCCTGCGGCCGGACAAATACCAGTGTGAGGTAGAGCAGAATGAGAAAAAAAGGGGCTCTGGCCTGTGCTGTCTGCATTACTTCCGTTTTTTTGTATTGTTGAGTGATTTGCCTGCTGGACCAGGCGAATATTTGTTTTTAAATGGACCGAGTCGAAAGATTCAGCGTATGGAGTCGTTCCCCCGTGCCTGGATAGTTGGTGCAGCCCCCGATTATAACCCCGCAGAAGCAGCACAAAGTATAAATTTTGTATCGGTCATGAGAATTGCCATGATAACTCACCTATTATACAATACCCGACTGGCCGTATAACATTAAATTAGCAGCAAATGGTATGCCAATCCGTAAATTACAGGGCGCCAGACTGCCGCCAGATTAGATAAATGTAGGGGTGCTGAAAACGTTGATGTTTTTGTTTAGATCCGTTCTGTTTATTGTCTTGCTTCCGTTATTTTCCTTCGGCTGTACCACTACTCCGCCGGTAGCCGTTGTACCTGAAGAGAATATGCCGCCGGCAACCGAATACCATATCGGTATTGACGATGTAATTGCCGTTTCAGTGTGGCGCAATGCCGAACTTTCGGTAACCGGCCCTGTACGTCCGGATGGCAAGATAACCATGCCGATTATCGGTGATGTTCAGGCCGGGGGGAAGACCCCGGAGCAGGTTGCCGCATCCATACGGGAGAAACTGGGGGAGTACATTCGTGACCCGCAAGTCGCCGTCAGTGTGGTTGAGCTTGTCAGCCACACCTATCTCACAAGAGTGCGGGTTACCGGTGCCGTTACCCAGCCCATATCCATTTCTCACCGGCCGGGGATGACTGTTCTTGATGCGATACTTGCCGCTGGCGGGGTGACCGAATTTGCGGCCTCCAACCGTACTACTTTGTACAGAAAACAGGCAGAAAAGTCCCAGGCTTTTCCGGTATATCTGAAAAAAATCCTTTACCAAGGGGAGTTGGATACAAATTACGAGTTGATGCCGGGTGATATTATTTCTGTCCCGGAGCGGCGTTTCTAGCTGGCGGGTCCGCGGATGAATATCGAGCAGTGGATCTATCTGGCACGTAGTGAAATCAGGGCCAACAAGGGGAAGATGGTTCTGATATTTGCCGTTGTTGCAATACTGTTTCTAATCGCCGGGCTATACTGGCCCAAAAAATACGAGTCATCCACCACCATTCTGGCCAGTGAAAAAAACATCATCGCGCCCTTGATGGAAGGTACAGCGGTAGCTACAGGTGTTCAGTCCCTGGCTGGAAATGCGCGGGAAATCATTCTGAGCCGGCGCGTACTGGAGCAGGTGATGGAATATGCCGGCTGGCCGCTCGTCCAAATGACGCCGCTTCAGATTGAAATGGCGGCTGAAGAGATATCGAAACGCACCCGTGTTGAAAGTGTTGGAGTAGGATTGCTCCGTATCTCCTATACGGATAGCGATCCCAAGCGGGCATTCAAAACCACCGAGCGCCTTGCCTCGCTGTTTATTGATGAAAGTCTTCAGGCCAAAAGGGATGAAAGCCGTACGGCATTTGAGTTTGTCGATAACCAGGTCAAGTTGTATCACAGAAAGCTGCTCGATGCCGAAATCCGCCTGAAAGAGTTTCGAGGAAGCAATGCTGATGCCCGGCCCGGCTCACAAACTGACGTTGAAGCGCGTATTACCCAGTTACGGCAGCAACTCGAACAGACCCGTTTGCAGCTTAGCGAGGCGCGTGAGCGGGAAAAGGCGCTGAACAGGCAGTTATCCGGAGAAGCTGCCTTCTCGGAGCAGTTGACCAAGGAGCAGCAGTTTCGTGAACGTATTGCCGAGCTGCAGCAGCAGCGTGATAATCTGCTGCTGAACTACAAGGAGAGCCACCCCGATGTTGTTCGCCTGAATCACCAGATTCGCGAAATGGAGGAGCTGGTGCTGGTCGAGTCAGCGCGGCGTAATGAGATTATTGCGGCACTTCAGAGTGGTGAAAATGATTCCCGGGTGGCTGCCATCCAGCGTAACCCGCTGTATCAGCAGTTAAGACGGCAACTTTCCGACACGCGTACCGAAATAGCCACTCTGGAAACCCGGGTTCAGATTACCAACGGTTTTTTGACAGAGGCACTGGAGCGTAGTGTTCGCATTACCGATTCGGAGGCAGAACTCGCGGAGCTGATGCGGGATTATGAAGTAAATCGTACTCTATACAGCGATTTGCTTCGGCGCCGGGAGAACGCGCGTGTGTCGATGAGTCTTGATCAGGAGGGGCAAGGGCTATCGTTCAAAATCCAGGAGCCCGCGGTTCTGCCGCTTAAACCAACCGGATTGCGACTGCTTCATTTCATGATGGCCGGCCTGTTGCTAGGTGCCGGTATTCCGCTGGCTATGGTGGCAACGCTCATTCAGATTGATCCAAGGGTCCGGCAATATGCTGTGCTCCAGCAAGACCTGAAACTACGAATTTTGGCAGTGATCCCAACGCTGAAAACGCCGCGAGACAGAAACCTGGGGCGATTGGTCAATATAGGTCTGGCGCTTGTGGTTATTGCCGTGATTTCCGGTTATGGCTATGTTGGTTATATGCGGTATACCCACGCAATATAAATACAACAAAAAACAATAACATACGGGTTCAATAGTTCGATTTATAATAAATTCTAACCTATGGACGATCAAGTGCATAAAGAGATTCTGGCTCGGGGGACCGGGAACAATATAGAGCGGCGGCTGGAATCGGCTCGCGAGATAAGCCGTATGCATGAGGGGGAGATAAAGACCACCGAACAGCTTGGTTCATTGAAGATCATTCACCCGGGGATGACCGATCGCAATGTGCTAAATGCGTTTCGCGGGCTTCGGGCCAAACTGTTCACCATGAACCAGGGGGAGGGGTTTGTAGTGATGGTTTCCCCGGTAGTTTCTGATAGCGGGAGCAGTTTTACCGCATCAAACCTGGCCGCGGCGATAGCACTTGATGATACAAAAACAGCCTTGCTGGTGGATTGTAATATCCGTAACCCCTGCCTTCACGAGCTTCTGGATATCAACTGCAAATATGGTCTTACCGATTTTATCGAAAACTCACAGGACGTGTCGGTAGAACAGTTGATCCATCCTACAGGTATACCCCGACTGCGACTGGTACCGGCCGGGCAGCAACATGAGTCGGTTTCTGATTATTTTACCTCGGTTCATATGGAAGCATTTCTTGAAGAGGTGCGTTCCCGTTACCGAGAGCGGTTTGTTGTTATCGATGCACCCTCCGTAGCAGAATCCCCGGATGCCAGGGTTCTGGCCGATTTGAGCGACGCAGTGATCTTGTGTGTGGGTTATGCAAAATCGACTCGCAGGCAGATTGCCGAAGTAGCAGTGGAGATTGGCAAGGATAAACTGGCAGGCGTGGTATTTTCGGAAGGGCGGTGAGTATTATAAAACCAAGGATGATTTCCCGTATTGTAATCCCGGCGCAGGCAGTGGTTTTGTTGTCTGCTGTGCCCGTTGTGCATGGTGGTGAGTGGAGTTATACCGTCGGAGATGAGCTGGGCTATTCGACCAATATTGGCCGCACGGCCGACCGGGAGATAGAAGAGTACACAAATGCGGTGCGATTTGGTGTGCACTATGAAGAAAACAGCGTCGATCTGCAAGGAAGTGTTGGTTTCAACGTAGAACATCTGTCCTATTTGAGCGGTGTGTTTGAAAACGAGATTCGCAGCTACCTTAATGCAGATCTTAGATGGGCGCTGTTGCGGGATCGGTTGTTCTGGATAGTTGAGAATAACTTGTCTGTAGAACCCGTTTCAAGTCGCCGGGCGTGGATCCCCGGAAATATTCAGCAAACCAACATGTTTTCAACCGGGCCCAGTATGGACTACCGGATTGGCAGCACAACCCGGGCAACTATCGACATGCGCTATATGAACTCCTACGCCGAGGAGACCACCGCATTTAACAGTAACCGCTGGTATCTTGGCACCAGCCTGATTCAGGAGCGCGCTCTTTCGACAGATGTGTCTGCAAACCTGATATGGAACAGTGTTGATTTCAAAAACGAGGAGGCAGACGATTATCAGCAGATAGGTCTGTTTGCCGCATGGGACCAGCAATACGGCAGATCAGGCCTGCGAATAGAGCTGGGTGGGCTCGGAATTGATTTCGCCAGCGGCAACAGTGAATTCGGCCCTTCCGCTCGCCTAGTGTGGAACCGGTTGATCTCATCCGCAAGCCGGTTGATAGTCGGGTTCAACCATGGATTTTCAGATGCGGCCCAGCAGGTGGCCAGAAGCAGCAGGGCAGCACCAGCGAGCGCCAGCATAATCTCATCGCAAGTATTTACAAACAGCGAACTGGAACTGGCCTATCGTACAGAGTGGACTCAGTCTGCTCTGGAGACCGCTCTGCACTATCAGAAACAGGATTTTTTAAACAGTCCGGATCTGGATCAACATCTATTCAATATCCGGGTCAGTTTGAACAGGGGTTTTGGGGCAAACATAAATACCAACCTGGGTATCTCCTTCGCTCGTACCGTTTACGAGATTGACGACCGAAGTGACGATACAACATCCCCCTTTCTTGGCATATTTGTTGAGCGCAACCCTCGCCTTTCCTATAGCTTCCGTGCAGCATGGGAAAACCGGGATAGTAGTGTGGACAGTTCTGACTACAGAGATCTGATGATTTTTGCCGCATTTAGCTATCAACGCTGATGTTGTCAGGGCGCGAATATGAAATATGCAAGCTAGCCAAAAACCGGATTTTATTCGTTGCTACCGCATATTGAACTTGAAACCCGGGTGCAGCTGGGAACAGGTGCGTCGACAGTACAAACTGTTGTCCCAGCGCTGGCATCCAGACAGACATCCGCATGATCCTTCCGCAAGGGAAAATGCCGAGAAAAAGCAGCGTGCGATTAACCTGGCCATGCGCACTATAGCTGACTATTACAAGGCGCATGGGCGTATGCCTTTGCGGGCGTACCCCGAGAGGCGCCATCCTGTTTTTTCCGGTGACGCTGTAGAAGCCGCCGGGGAAAACGAATCTGGTCTGCAAAAGAAAAGTAAAGACAATCGGCTATGGAGGAGACCTTTGCTGGCGGGGGCGCTTATAATGTTTGCCGCATGGATATTGTGGTCTTCATCGGAAGAACACTTTGCAGCCAGCCACGTTCCGGGTGGCCGCATGGGTGATCAGAACATTGCAGAGGTGGGAAAAGCGCCAGTAACAGCACGGTTTGAGTTTGGTGACACCCGGGAGGGTGTCAGAGCACCGCCAGCAGACGCGGATCCTTTTTCGTCAAACCGCGAACTTATTCGTATTGGATCAAGTTACGATGATGTATCCCGAATCCAGGGCGAGCCGTTGTTTAAAACCACATTGCGCTGGGACTATGGTCCATCATATATCGAGTTCCGCTACGGAAAGGTGTCCGGCTGGCATAACTCACCGATGCGGCCCCTTCGGGTGAAAAAATAGTCTGCTACTGAACCGGCAACATAACCGCACAGTGAGGAGTCGACAGCTTGTTTGGCTGGGTCGACTGCTACTGAAACGCAGGTCCGGGCCTGCCTGAGGCCCCTGGTCCTATGAATTCAACGACAGGCCGTGGCGTGCCGGCCCGCAGACTGCGTTAGCCCATCTTGCTGTAGAGTGGCTACAGCGGCGATGGGCTGCCTTGCTGCGAACCGGCACGCCACGGCTGAACACGATATATATTGTTGCCGAGTTAATAAAATAAGTAGTTACTTTTGTTTTTTCGTATCTTACTGACTGTCCGCTGGATAAAATGATGAATAACACCAAACCGGATTATAAAATCGTGGATTCACCTCCCTGGGTTCTGCGAGTAGCACATTTTTTACAGAAAAAAGGGATTCGGGGTGGCCACCACCTCGAGGCTGCAGCTCGCTCAAGAGGTTTGCTGGATGTCTTGGTGCGCGTCAAACTGAATCGTGATGTCAGAATTGATGTTCCCGCTTATAACGACTCATACAACCTGAGCGATATCCGACACTATGAGTATAAGCTGATTAACCTGATCAGTTCCCGTATTTCGAGAACAGATGAGCCATTCCTCTTGCTGGATTGTGGGGCTGATATAGGGCTGTTCAGCGCGCTTCTGGTATCGGCTTGTGAAGGTGTTCAGGAAGTTATCGCTTTTGAGCCCAACGTCAGATCTTATGGTCACTTGACAAGCAATCTCGAATTGCTCCCTATCAAGGCGGAGGCCAAAAATATGGCGGTTGCTGATTTTCACGGGACCGGGGAATTGAGGTTTCCTGACCATGACTCCCATAACCACGCCGCATTTATTGTTCCCTCGGAGCAGGGCGATATTCAGGTTATCAAAATAGACGAACTGGGTTTGCCGGATTCTCATAGAATCCTCTGTAAAATCGATGTTGAAGGGGGTGAACTTGCTGTTGTGAAAGGGGCACTGAAAACCTTGTCATCAAGTAGTGAATTTGCTGTGATTTTTGAAGCACACCCGGAACAGGTAAAGCGGGTGGGGATTGACCCTCTGGAAGTGGTATCTCTCCTTGGCAGCATCAGATCATGCAAAGCTGTTGTTGCTGAAGCCCCTGACCGTGAAATTGATTTTAGCTGCTCGTTTTTTCAGCAGTTTCCGGATAGGGTACATAATATTTGCGTTTTCTCCGAATAGTTTTTTCGGAACCCACCTGTTTTTCGCATGAAAATACTGTTGTCCACTTCTATTTTCCCCAACCGGTTTGAACCTAACCGGGGGGTGTACATAAAAAAACAGGTCAAGGAACTGGCCCGCCGGGAGAAATTGACAATTCTGGTTCCAGTTCCTTATTTTCCATCGTTCATTAAAAACAGGGGGCAAAGCTTTTACGCGAACATTCCCGTCGAGGACAATCTGGACGGGCTTCATGTGCACTATCCACGGTTTTTTATCATACCGAAGATTTTCAGGTTTTTGCATGGGCCTTTCATGTTTCTTTCGGTGTACAGGTTCTATCGCCAGGTGATAAACCGTGACAAACCCGATATTTTACTTGGTTTCTGGAGTTTCCCTGAGGGTTTCGCCAATGTTTTGATAGCAAAATGTTTTAAGCTGCCGGTGGTAATCGGATGCCGGGGGAGTGATATCAATCAGCTGACCAAGCCCTGTATTCAGAGAAAAATAATCAGCTGGACCCTTGGGAATTGCAGTCGGGTTCTCTCTGTCAGTGAAGCGTTAAAAACGGAGATGACACGTAAACTGGGAGTACCTGCCGAGCGGATCACGGTCATTCCCAACGGAATTGAAGAGGATAAATTTTATCCGCAAGAACAAGGCAAAGTGCGTGAAACACTTGGGCTGAACAAGAGAGATCGAATTACCGTATGTGTGGCACGGCTTGAGACGGTAAAAGGGGTTGACATTCTGGTCCGGGCATTCGCCCAGGTCAGGTGTGAAGGGCGGCTGCTTGTCATAATTGGTGATGGCGAAGAGATGCCGCGATTAAAAACACTGGTTGAGGAACTTGGATTGTCAAACCATGTTTTATTACCTGGTTCAAAGCCACATGACGAAATCCCTCTTTGGGTAAATGCTGCGGATCTGATGGTGCTTCCCAGCCTTACTGAAGGCTGGCCAAATGTACTGATGGAGGCTTTTTCCTGTGGTAAACCGGTCGTAGCCTCGCGGGTTGGTGGGGTGCCTGAGATAGTCAACAATCCTTCGCTTGGCATTATGACCAGGCCCGGCGATGCAGATGATCTCGCCAGAGAGATAAATAATGCTCTGGAGCGTCAGTGGGATGCCGATATCATTCGTGCCCGTGTACTGGGGAGAAGCTGGGCAACTGTTGCTGAAGAGTTGCGTTGTGAGTTGACACAGATTCTCGAAGGGCATAAATCCAATTAACACGGCAGCATTCACAATGCTGTGTGTTATTGAAACGGAAACGACAACTGAGGGCAACAGCCCTTGCCCCTCCCCCAGGCGGGGAGCAAGCCATTCTTGGCTCTTCGGCGTTTTGAGTGGAATACTCCCAAAAACCTGTGCCAGTATATCCAAAAATACTGGCATGAGGAAAAAGCGTGGACGGCAACGAGACATTGCTTCTTGGATTAGGGATTCAGTCCCCCTGGAAATTGGTGGATCAGCACTTGGATACAGATAAGAAACCGCATGAACTGCATTTGGAGGTCAAATCGGATCGGGGTTCGGAATATGCGTGTCCGCAGTGCGGGCAACTGTGCAAGGCGCATGATTTCCAGGAAAAAACCT
>Ga0256839_1001177_pt1 | contig 32388 bp, 31 predicted proteins | sample 354166metaG_FD_185968 | JGI IMG/M metagenome (GOLD analysis project Ga0256839, IMG submission 185968) | Hydrothermal vent microbial communities from Mid Atlantic Ridge, Atlantic Ocean - 354-166 | ecosystem: Environmental > Aquatic > Marine > Hydrothermal vents | place: Atlantic Ocean: Mid... | reverse complement strand
GGCACATCATCGACTACGGCACCGAGCCCGACCAGAAGCAGGCATACTTCACCCTCCGCGAGATGCGGCGGACGCTCTTGACCGCTGCCCCGCGAGCCGGTCAGGAAGGGGCGATCTACGCCGGGCTTGAACGACTCACCGAAACACAGCTCGGCAAAGAATGGCGACGCGACGATGGGGCGATGGTTCGCATTGACCGGTGTTTGATCGATGCCAACTGGGGGGCTTCGACGGATGTCGTCTACCAGTTTTGCCGACAGAGCAAGTTCGCCAATGTGCTTCTGCCGAGTCACGGACGGTATGTCGGCGCGTCGAGCATCCCCTTCAGCGAGTACAAGCGCAAGCGAGGCGATCGTGTCGGGCACAACTGGCGCATCCCCAATGTCGCGGGCAAGCGGGCTGTACGGCATGTGGTCTTCGACACGAACTACTGGAAGTCGTTCATCCACGCGCGGCTCGCAGTCCCGATGGGCGACCCCGGGTGCCTGGCGTTGTTCGGCCGCAAGCCTGAATCTCATCGCCTCCTCGCCGAGCATCTGACGGCCGAGTACCGCATCAAGACCGAGGGGCGAGGGCGAACCGTTGATGAATGGAAACTCCGCCAGCCCGGCCTCGACAACCATTGGCTGGATTGTCTCGTCGGAGCGGCGGTGGCGGCGTCGATCCAGGGAGCCACGCTCTTCGGCACGGGCGCGAAGCCGACGCCGACGCGCAAGCGGATCAAGCTGTCGGCCTTGCAGAGGGAGAAACGCTGATGCCTCGCGTGAAGCAGACCATCCAGAACAAGGACGGGCAACCCGTCGGCATCGTCTGCAGGCACTGCGGCTGTGGGCACCACCGCGTGCTCTACCTTAAGCGGCTCGCGGGCGGTGTGCTGCTGCGTCGGCGCGAGTGCCGTCATTGTGGTAGACGCTTCACGACGCGCGAACGGGCTTCGTGAAGCGCAGAAGCAAGAATGCATTTCTTGCGACGCATTGCATGCGTTGCTCGCACAACATAAGAAAATCGAGTGAAATTCGATAGATCGAATGAAGTGCGCGTGAAGTGTGTCGTTGCTCGTACACATGTCGGTGCGTTGTCGTAAGTAATAGGGAGTGGCCGCGTGTTGAGCGGCCCGGTGACACGACATGCCCGACGAACTCGAACAAGCCATCAAGGACAACGCTGCCGGACCCAGGCGGGCCAAGGGCGACAGCGGCGAGGTTGAGCAGCACGATCTGAAGGACCAGATCGAAGCCGACCGCTACCTGAACTCGAAGGCGGCTGCGATGAAGAAGGGGCTGGGGATCAGGATGGCCAAGGCGGTGCCGCCGGGGACGGCCTGATTGAAGAACTGATGAGGAACGAGCACGGATGCTCATGCGACTGATGCACAACCTGCGCACGCCGCGTCATCGTGAAGGCAAACATGCCGATCGTGGAATCGGTGTACGCACACGGGCGATCAGTCTGCAGCCTCTTCGCGCCCGGTACGACGCGGCGGTGACCACGGATGGGAACCGCCGCCACTGGGCCAATGCCGATGGGCTCAGCGCCGACGCGGCTGCGAGCCCGGAGGTCCGGCGGGTGCTGCGGAATCGCGCCCGCTATGAGGTCGCCAACAACTCCTACGCACGCGGGATCGTGCTGACGCTGGCCAACGATGTCATCGGCACCGGGCCGCGGTTGCAGATGTTGACAGGTGATGCTGATGCCGACCGGCGGATCGAAGCTGCGTTCATGCAGTGGGCTCGGGCGACGGATCTGCCTGCCAAGCTCCGGACGCTGCGAATGGCACGGGCTGAATCGGGCGAGTGCTTTGTGCTCCTGGCCCGGAATCCTCGGCTGTCCTCGCGCGTGCAGCTCGATCTTCGATTGATTGAAGCCGATCAGGTCGCGACGCCCGACCTTCGCACCAATCAACCCCGCGCCCCCCACACCATCGACGGCATTGTCTTCGACGACTTCGGCAATCCGGTCGAGTACCACATCCTCAAGCAGCACCCGGGCAACCAACGATGGCTGGCCAACCTCGATTACGACCGCATCGATGCGTCGGTCATCATCCATTACTTCCGTGTCGATCGGCCCGGGCAATCGCGTGGCATTCCGGACATCACTCCGGCGCTGCCATTGTTCGCCCAACTTCGTCGTTTCACGCTCGCCGTGATCAGCGCAGCCGAGACGGCCGCCGACTTTGCCGGTGTGCTGCAGACCGACGCTCCACCCGACGGCGAGGCCGACCCGATCGAGCCGATGGACACCGTCGAGCTCGAACAGCGGATGCTCCTGACACTTCCCGGCGGGTGGAAGATGGCGCAGCTCAAGGCCGAGCAACCGGCGACGACCTATGGCGATTTCAAACGAGAGATCCTCAACGAGATCGCCCGGTGTCTGAACATGCCGTTCAATGTCGCAGCCGGAAACTCGAGCGGCTACAACTACGCTTCGGGTCGACTTGACCACCAAACCTACTTCAAATCCATCCGGATCGAGCAGGCACACATCGAGCGCATCGTGCTCGATCGCATCTTCGATGCCTGGCTCGATGAAGCGGTGCTGGTCGAGGGCTTGCTTCCCCAGTCGATGCGGATGCGAGATGCGTCGCGCACTCGTGGGGGGCATCAGTGGTTCTGGGACGGGACTGAGCATGTGGACCCGGCCAAGGAAGCCAACGCGCAGGCCACGCGACTGAGCAGCCGCACGACATCGCTGGCGCGTGAATACGCCAAGCAGGGTCTCGACTGGGAGGCGGAACTTCGGCAGATCGCCAAGGAACGCGAGCTGATGGAATCGCTGGGCATCACGCCGGCGGATGCTGCGGATCAGCAGGGTGCGGCTGTTCCAGTCGGCACGAACAACGAGGACGAGGAATCAGATCATGACAACAACGCCTGACATCCTGGCGATCAACTGCGAAGTGGCGATCGAAGCGGCTGCGCCCGAGCAGGGCGATGGCGCGTTGCCGCGCTTCAGCATGGTCGCCTACACCGGCGGGCCGATCCGCACACTCGGCTTCGCCTATCCCGTCGTCGTGAATCTCGACGGCATGACCATCCCGACCCAGCAACGACCCGTGCGTTTCCAGCACTCGGCGCTCGAAGGCGTCGGACATACGCAGCGCATCGTCATCGAGGACGGCAAGCTCCTTGCCGAGGGTGTCGTCTCGCGCGATACGCCCGCGGCTCAAGAAATCGTCGCCAGCGGGAAGAAGGGGTTTCCTTGGCAGGCCTCGATCGGGGCTTCGGTCGACGAGCTCGAGTTTATCAAGCGCGATGTCGCCGTGAGGATCAACAGCCGCAAGTTCACCGGGCCGATCTATGTCGCCCACAAAACCACACTCAACGAGATCAGCTTTGTCGATCTCGGCGCAGATCAACAGACCAGTGCCCGCATCGCAGCGCAGCACCAGCAGGAGAACACACCGATGCCAGACACACCCAACGATCAGAACACCACGACTTCACAGAGCGCCACTTCGATCGAAGCGAACCAGCCCGGACCAACCCCGCCGATGAATAAGTCGGTCAATATCACCGCCAGCGACCCGGCGGCCGAGATTGACCAGATCACGACGCGGGCACGCAATGAGTCACAACGCCGTCAGCGCATCCAAGAGATGACGGCCGAGGTGCTCGCGTCGCGTCCTGAACTCGCCGACGAACTGGGCAAGCTGGCACACGCTGCCCTCGAAGCGGGCTGGAAGCCGGACAAGTACCAGCTCGAAGTCATGCGGCTCGGGCGCTCCTACAACGGGATCGGCGGACCCCGCCGACAGGACGACCGTCTCGATGGGTCGGTCGTCGAAGCCGCGATGTGCATGGCAGGCGGGCTGGAAACCGAAACACTCGAAGCCCAGTTCAGCGAACGCACACTCGACGCTGCCAACCGCCAGTACCGCCACGGGCTGGGACTGTGCGAGACGCTGCTGATCTTCGCCCAGGCCAATGGCTACCGTGGCTACGGACGCAGTGACCTCAAAGGGCTGCTCCAGTTCGCCTTTGCCGATGTGCAGGCGGCTGGTTTGAGTACCATGAGCTTGCCGGGGATTCTCTCCAATGTCGCCAACAAGTTCCTGCGGGCTGGGTTCGATGCGGTCGAATCGACCTGGCGTGACATCGCGGCGATCCGGTCCGTGCGGGACTTCAAGCAGGTGTCGAGCTATTCACTCACCGGCGGATTCGTCTACGAGGAGATCGCACCCGGTGGCGAACTCAAGCACGCGACCGTCGGCGAGACGGCGTACACGAACCAGGCCAAGACCTACGGGCGGATGTTCGGCATCGATCGGCGCGATCTGATCAACGACGATCTCGATGCACTCACCGCTGTCCCCCGCCGGCTCGGTCGTGGCGGTGCGCTCAAACTCAACGAGGTCTTCTGGTCCACCTTCCTCAACAACGCGGCTTTCTTCAAAGCAAGCAACAACAACTACGCCGAGGGTGTGGACACGGCCTTGGGCATCGACGCCCTGACGCAGGCCGAGACGATGTTCCTTGACCAGACCGATCCTGATGGGCATCCGCTGGCCGTCGCGCCGGTGATCTTGCTGGTGCCCAACGCGCTCTATGTCCCCGCGACGCAAGTCATGAACTCGACCGAGTTGCGCGATCCGGCATCGACGAAGAAGACCCCGGTCGCCAATCCGCATGCGGGCAAGTTCCGCCCGGTGCGTTCGAGCTACCTGAGCAACACCAACTACGCCGGCAACTCGACCAAGGCGTGGTATCTGCTCGCTGATCCCAATGACATGCCGGTGATCGAGGTGGCGTTCCTCAACGGTCAGCAGCAGCCCACCGTCGAGAGCGCCGACGCCGACTTCAACAACCTCGGCATCCAGATGCGCGGCTACCACGATTTTGGATGTGCTCTTCAAGAGCCGTGCGCTACCCGAGTGGAGATTGTGCCGTTCGCCTGGCACCGGGGGGAAGTCGTGGCAGGGGCGTGAGCGTGGGCACTCGTTGGCATCTACCCGACCGCGTTGGCACTATCGCAAAGCGTGATTCCGAGCTGCGACAGTGGCCTCGAGGCGGCCCAAGAGGCCGTCTGTCCGCGACAGGCAGGCCGGGCAGTTCCCGTTCCGGTGGGGGATGGCGGGCGTTGCGGACGAGGCGTAGGCCCTGAGCTACGGGGCAGCACAACAACGCCTTGGCTTCCGAGGAGATCAAGCGTACAATGAGGCACGCTCACATTTGACAACATCTGGCCCCATCCATCGAGCTGTCCACAAGATGATGGACATTAAGGAAGCCTCCTAACAGCGATTTGGATTATATTAGGGTACTCGCATGAAACTCATCCACGAGGTCGATGCCGACAAACTCCGCGGGGGGTACTACACCGCTGCTCCGCTTGTCGATTGGTGTCTCAACCGCGTGGTTCGATTGACCAAGCCAGCCGTGCCGTCGCGTTGGCTGGAGCCGTCTGCTGGCGACGGTGCATTCATGCGCGGCCTTGAGCGTCTGCGATCGTCGTGTAGTAGCCTGCAGGACGCGCATGTGGACGCGATCGAATTGGTCGATACAGAAGCCGCAAAGTGTAGATGTGCGCTGCGAGCAAGTGGGCTATGTGGAAAAGTCGTCAATGACAGCTTCTTTGAGTGGGCGCGGCATCAGCAGCCGTGCTTCGATGCGCTTGTAGGCAATCCTCCGTATGTGCGTTACCAATTCGTCGACGCTGAGGATCGCTTGCTAGCCGAGGAACTGATGCAACGACTCGGCGTTGAGCTGCGCGGTGTCTCAAACCTCTGGATTTCATTCGCACTCATCAGCATGTCGCTCTTGCGACCCGGAGGTGCATTCGCGCTTGTGCTGCCGACAGAACTCTTCTGCACTGTTTCTGGCGGGCAGTTCCGCTCAACGGTGGTCCGCGATTTCGCATCATTGCGCGTTGACATGTTTCCACGCAATACCTTTCCAAACATCCTTCAAGATGTCGTTGTGGTAAGCGGTGTACGCGCGAAGCGCGAGGTAAGCAAGCGACCCGTCATGTTCTGCGAGCATCGACGGTCTGGCAATGTAGAGTGGAAGCACGCGGTGCAAGCGTCGCCGGAATCCTGGCAACGATATCTGCTGACTGCAGAAGAGGTCAACGCGTTCAATGAAGCGTGCCGACTCCAGGGCATGCATCGGCTGGGCAGCATTGCGCGAATAGAAGTCTCGATCGTCACCGGGGCGAATCCGTTTTTTACGGTCGATGACTCGACACTAGCTGAGTTCGGACTCGAACCATGGGCCCGTCCACTACTCGCACGCACATCCGATGCGCCTGGGATCGTTTTCAAACGCAGTGACCACACTCAGGCACGGCGACGTGGAAGCCGCGCATGGATTCTCGATTTCTCTGCGGATCGTCCTAAACCAAATGGTCAAGGACGTGTTCGAGAATACTTGGCTCGGGGCGAGGATGACGGACTGAACGAGCGGTATAAGTGCCGGATTCGTTCTCCGTGGTATCGCGTGCCGCAGATCAAATCTGGCCGTCTCATGATGACGAAGCGAGCGCACCAGTATCACCGCCTGCTCCTAAACCAAGCGGGCGTCTTTACAACTGACACGGTGTATAGAGGGGAGATGCTCAGCATGTTTGCTCATCGCGAGAAGGATTTGGTCTCCGGATTCCAGAATACGCTTACGCTGCTGTCGTCCGAGATCGAGGGGCGTACATACGGGGGCGGCGTACTCGAATTGGTGCCCTCGGAGATTGCTCGATTGTCCGTTCCGCTTGTCTCGACCGCGCCCCTGTTGGGAAAACTGGACACCTTGAGTCGGTCCCGTGACGGGCAGCGCGACGGGACAGAGGCCGTGGTATCAACGACCGATGCTGCGCTTTGCGAACAGGTAGAAGGCTATTCGGATCTGCTGCCAGTTCTGTGCAGGGCGAGGGCCCGCCTTATCAACCGCCGAATGGATGCTCATTGAGTCGTGTGCGTTACCGACGACGTCTTCGCGCCCCAGCCGGAGCCCATGTAGGAGCAGCGCTTTGGATGCGTAGCCAGTACTCGCCCCGGTCATCGAGTTCGATGATGACCCACTTGCCGGTCTGACTGTGATCGCGCAGCCACCTCCCCAGCGTCGGGCCCCAAGAGAGCACCGTCACGATGTTGTGCTGGCCAGCTTCGCGGTGCGCAGCGTGGTCAACAAGCAGGTTTTGCCGATCGAAGTTCCGTCTTGGGAATCGGACATTGAACGCCACATGTGCTTCTTCATAGTTTTTCGCGCCCCGCGCGACGGTCGTCCAATTTTGCCCGCCGAAGAGCTGCTGACGGAACCATGTGTTCTGGTCAATGTTGTGGCCGGCCTGTCCCAAGCGCAGCTTCCCTGTCGGATTGGTTCCGGCACCAGTCTGCAGGGCATCGGATGCTGACAGCTTCTTGCACCAGCGCAAGACGATGGCGCTGGGGGTTCCTGCGGGAACGGGGGGCTCCGCGACTTCCCCCTCCCGCTCCATAGTTTCGCCAGCAGCGCCGGGCGGGGCTGTCCAGCGACGTCGTCTGCCGCCGCGTCCTGTCGCTGCCCCGGCAGCTCTGCGCGTTGTCGCCCCCCGACGTTGCCGGGTCGCACGATCAACGACGATTCCATCGGCCAGAAGCTTCCGCGCATCTTCGGTGTTGGTGATCTGAAACACGCCTGGGTCGGTAGATGTGAGCCACCAATCTGTGGCCCGCACGATATCCCGCAAGGCTCGATCCGACTCGGGCGTTCCCGATGCGACCTCGATCCACGCTTCGACATTCGCGCCGAACGCTGCGACGGTCAAGTTGGCTGATCCGATTATTGCGGCCTCAGAGTCGTCGGCCTGCACGATATGGGCCACCTTCGGGTGGAACAGCGCACCATGCAATGCAATTACGGTGAGGTGGCTCGCCTCCCCGGCCGTCGTAATCTTGAGGACCGACTCAACATCATCGATCGTCAACGGGTCCGTGACATTTGAGCCGAGAACGAGATTCACTGGGCTGCCCGCCTCGGCGAGTTTCTTCAGGATCGTCTCATACTTCGAGATGGCTCCGTACCGGAAGAATCCGAACTGCCCGCGAAATGCACGGATGCCACCAATGACATGATCATCGAACCACGCACCAGGACAGACTTCATTGCCGCCGGTGCCACTATCACGGTAGCGAAGCATGTCGATAGTGTATCAGACGGCCGTCACGCAGGCCAACCGATGCCAGTCTGCTAAGCTTTGATTTTTGGAGAGGATATTGTCGGAGTTTCCCATCGCGACTGGATATGGGAGATGGATGGCCAGGGTGGTCCCGGGAGGCGAACAGATGCCAGTTGATCCTGATGCTTCGAACGACTAGACAGCATTGCCCTAGCAACCTCGCCGCAAAATTGGTAGCAGTAGTGACTTACACCAGACGGATGATGGATCGAGGGCATTGCTCAAACCCTCTTCCCGGTCAGCTGACAGCCGCATCTCGAAAAAAATCTACTCCCCGCTTTACGAATCGCCTCCTCGGCGAGGAATAACGAGATAGGGAGGCCACTCGGCCTGCCCCGTCACAAACCCCTGCCAAGGAGACCATCGTATGCGGATCGGAATGTCCTTTGACGAGTATGTCGAGCTTCGGCTGAATCCACCGGCGGGCAGCGACCCGGCGTTCCGGGCGGCGGCTGAGCAGGAGCGGGAGCAGATGTTCCCGATGAACCTGGCGTCGGCGGCCAACCACCTGCGGTCGCGCGGCTACGACTGCAAGCCGATGATGCTCGAGATGCTCATCGAGAACGGTGTCGTGAAACCCACCGACCGGGATGCGTGGACGCAGGCCGATGTGGATGCCGCTGCCGAGCACTTCGAGGATGCTCAGATCTTCGTGCCGTACGCCGCGATGTGCCAGGCCTTCGGGTGCCGGTATGCGGACTTCCTCCGCCCGCTGCGCGAGGCCGCCGAGCGTGCGTCCAAGGAGTACGGACGGCATGTGCCCGAGGACGACCAGTACTTCGTCATGCACCGGGTTCCGTCTCGCGGCGTGACCGATGACGATGGCAACCTGATCGGCATCGAGCCTGCGAAAATCTGCTTCACGCTGTGCGATGACATCAAGGAGCGGCTCGAGCGCGGCGAGGAGGTCTGATTGCATGATGGACCCCCTGAAACCCGAACTCGAACTGACGCCGGACCTGATCAAGAGCGCGAAGAAGTTCGCGTACAAGCTGGCCAAGAAGCGGTGTCCGAAGCACATCGACCATGACGACGCGGTGCAGGAAGCGCTGCTGAAACTGGTCAGCAATCCGCCCCGGTATGACTCCTCGCGTGGGGCCAAGGAGACGACGCTGATCTACACGGTCATCGACCGGGCGATGATCGACTACATCAAACGCGAGAACAGGAAACACGCCGACCGTTTCGTTCAGCTGGACGAGTTGGAGACCCGTGTTTCGGATGGCGGCGATGATGACGATGGGAACAAGCCGCGCACCTACATCAGGATTCGCAGGCCTGGCGACCTGCGGGGGTCGGGCTGGACCACCGACGACATCCTCAAGTTCATCGACAGCGAGGAAAGCCGTGCTCTGTGCCGGTTGGTCATCGAATGTGGCGGCAATGTCAGCGAGGCGGCCCGACGGTTGAAGGTGCGGGAGGGCACCATTCGCTACAGGCTCAGATTGCTGGGGCCGAAGATGCTGGCTGCCGGTTTCAATCCGCACAAGATGGGAGGGGACTATGACGACCTTGGTCAAGGATGACCTGCTCTTCACCGCCTCGGGCGTGGAGATTGAGGCTGCGGCTGCCGATCGCAAGCGGCCGACGATTTCCGTCGTTGCCTACTCCGGGGGGATCATGGCGGTCGGGTCATGGGGACCCGTCGCCATCGACCTCGATGGTCTTGATGCGTCGGGGCAGATCGCGCTGCTGGCCGACCACGACGCGCGGGTGTCGGGGGTCGTCGGGCACGGCCAGGCGTCAATCAACGATGGGAAGCTGGTCGTTGAGGGCGTGCTGTCGGGTGCGGGCGATGCGGCCAGGCAGATCGTCGAGATGTCGCGGGGTGGGTTTCAGTTCCAGGCCAGCGTCGGCGTCGTGCCGATCGAGCACGAGCGCATCGCGCCCGGCGAAACCATCGAAGTCAATGGAAGGACGCTCTCGGCGGCGGGCGGATTTACGCTGGTGCGCAAGGGCACACTCCGGGAAGTGAGCATCACGCCGTTGGGGGCGGACGCGAACACATCGGTCGCCATCGCGGCTGCACGGAAGGAAGGGATTGCAATGAACACGGAAGTTCAAGTTGATGAGCAGGCGATCCGCGCCGATGAGCGCGACCGGCTGCAACAGATCGAGAATGTCTGCCGCGCGCCGAGCGGCACCTGGGGCGTGAGCCAGCAGAAGGTGGACGAGCTCAAGGCGGCGGCCATCGCCGGGGAGATCGAGGTCAAGGACCTGACGGCCCAGGTGCTCAACATCCTGCGTGAATCTCGACCCATGGTATCTGGTGTTCGGCACCAGATGTCGGTCGGCGGCGTGACCACGCTCGAGGCGGCGCTGCTCAATCGCATGGGGCTGGCCGAACTCGGCGAGCAATCGCTGGGCGCGTTGGCAATGGAGCATGGCGAAAGTCTCCGGGCGACGCATGCGCTGGACCTGTGCCGGGCTGCCCTGCGTCTTGACGGCGTGGATGAACCCCGTGGTCGAGAGGAGATGGTGAAGGCGGCGCTGAGCACCACGAGCTTGCCGGTGGCGCTGGGCAATGTTGCCAACAAGGTGCTGCTCGACGCCTACAACGAGTCACCTTCGACCTGGCGATCCTTCGCGGTCGTCCGTTCCGTGGGCGACTTCAAGGACCAGACGGCCATCCGGCCCTCGTTCACGGGCAGCTTGCAACAGGTCGCACCCGGCGGCGAACTCAAGTACGGCAGCGTCAGTGAGTGGATGGCCACCTACAAGATCGACACCTTCGGCAAGGTGCTGAGCATCGACCGCCGCGATCTGGTCAACGACGACCTCGGCGTCTTCGATGACACCGCTCGGGCCTTCGGGCGGGCGGCGATGCGGCGGCTCAACGATCTGGTTTACGAGGTCCTGCTGGCCAACGCGGGCGGATTCTTCTCGGCGGGCAACGGCAACCTGCTCGAAGGGGTGGACACCGCGCTGGGGATCGACGCCTTGGCGCAGGCGATCACCGCGATGTTGACGCAGAGAGATTCCGAGGGCAACGACCTCGATCTGCGCCCGAGGACGCTGCTGGTGCCGCCGGAGTTGCAGACGACGGCCAAGGCGATCCTGGAAAGCGAGTTCATCCAGCAGATCGCTGAGAAGCAGCCGACGGGCAACAGCCTTCGGCGTGCGGTCTCGATCGAGGTCGAGCCTCGGCTGAACAACGCGACCAAGTACGGGTCGGCGGCCAGCGACAAGCACTGGTATCTGTTCAGCGCCCCGAGCAACGCGGCGATGGTCGTGGCGTTCTTGCAGGGCAGGCAGTCACCGACGGTCGAGTTCTTCGGCCTCGATCAGGATGTCAACCGGCTGGCGGCGTCGTGGCGTGTCTATCACGACTTCGGCACTGCATTGGTCGATCCCCGTGCGGCGGTGCGATCCAAGGGCGAGGCGTAAGGGGACCTGCGGGCGTGTGGACCGGCGTGTTCTCCTGCGTGCCGGTCCGCCGCCTGCTTTTCCAGATGATTCCGATGGCCAACTGATCGACCGACCAACCCAGCAACCCAGCAAACGAACCATCCGACACCAGAGAGGAACGACAAAGGCAAGGGCCGCCCGGTCGGCCTGCGCGATCGCAGTGGAGAAAGAGCATGGAGACGCTCAAGAAGGACGCGACGGAGCGCGTCGGCAAGTTCGAGATGCGGGTGCAGTTCGGCCGCCCCTTCTCACTTTCACTTCGTGATAGTGAGCACACGGTGGAAGCGGTAGATCGGTGGAATCAGCGGGTCGAGGCCCTGACCGCCTGGCTGCTGGCCGAGTGGCGACGCGAGCGGGGAGAGGCGGCATGACGGATGCTGCGACTTCCAACAACAGCGGCTTCAACGGGCCGGTCCCCATCGGCGAGTTGATCCGGGCGCTCCCGCCGGGGGTTCGGATCGCCGGTTGGGACCCGGCCAATCCGCCCGAGGTCGAGCGTGCCTTCCGCGTCGGCTTTGTCATCGGGGCAAGGCGGTGCGCGAGGTGCATCCTCGATGATGCTTCCGACTTCGCCGAGCGGATGAACACCCGCCGCAACGACATCTACGGCGGCCATCGGCGCACCGGGGCCGATCGCTGGACCGACCGCCGGGCTGCGCTGCTGCGCGGAGCCATGCAGGGGGCCTACGAGGTCATCCGTGCCCGCGCGACGGGTGTGAAGGCCGGGCTGCCCGGCTGGCTCGATGTGATGCAGCAGTGGGCCGAGGAGACGCCGATCAACCTGCACTGGCGTAGCGCCAAGCCGCCCGACCCGCCGGAGCCGGACGGACGAGCGCTGAACCGGCGCGAGGTGCCCCGTTCGCTGTGGTCTGATGTGTTCGGCTTGTGGGCCTTGTTCACACCCCTGCCCGGTATCGGCGAGCTTGATCTTCCGCCAGCATCTGAACGACCACAGCCACCATCGCCACCACAAACTCAAGCCGCAGCGCCCCGCCAACCGGCCCCGGTCCTCGTGCGCCTCAGCGATGTGCAGCCCGAGTCGATCCGCTGGCTCTGGCCCGGGCGCATCGCCATGGGCAAGTTGACGCTGCTGTGTGGTGATCCGGGGCTGGGCAAATCCTTCGTCACCCTCGACCTCGCGGCCCGCGTTTCCAGCGGGTCGCCTTGGCCGGACCTGCCGCTGCTGCCCAACGGCAAGGGCGGGGTCGTGCTGCTCAACGCCGAGGACGACCTGGCCGACACGATCCGGCCTCGCCTCGACGCGGCCGAGGCCGATGTATCGCGCATCGCCTCGATCCAGGCGGTGCGTCGCGTCATCCCAACCGGACAGACGCAGGAGACGGACTTCGACCTGACCGAAGACCTCGTCGCCCTCGAGGCGGCGATCACGCAGACGCCCGATTGCAGGCTCGTCGTGATCGACCCGCTGACCGCCTACTTGGGCAAGACCGATTCACACAAGAACGCCGAGGTGCGGGCGGTGCTCGCGCGGCTCTTTGAGTTGGCCTCACGCCACCGGGTCGCCCTGCTGGCCGTCACCCATCTCAACAAGGCCAGCACTTTGCCGGCGATCTACCGGGCGATGGGGTCGCTGGCCTTCGTGGCCGCCGCTCGCGCGGTGTGGGCCGCGGTGCGCGACGAGCAGGACGAGACCGGCCGGAGGCGTCTGTTCGTCCCCATCAAGAACAACCTCGGCTCAGACGAGACCGGCCTGGCCTACGCGCTCGAACCGGCGGGCAACACCGCGCGGGTGATCTGGGAACCCGACCCGGTGGACATGCGGGTCGACGAAGCCATGAACGGCGGGCGCAAGGCGGTGGTGCGCGAGGACGCGAGCCAGTTCGTCATCGACCTGCTGATGGCCCACGGCGGGGACATGCTCTCGACAGAACTCACCGAAGCGGCCAAGGCGGGGGACATCAGCACGGGCACGCTCCGGCGGGCCAAGGAAGCGGTCGTGGACATCTACAAGGAGAAAGGCAAGGGCGGTAAGTGGCGATGCAAACTCAAAGATGCGCAGCAAGATGCCCCGGAAACAGATTGAACAACTTAGCGCAACTTTGCGCAACATGCGCAAGTTACCCGAGGGCGTGGATTCAAAGGTGCGCAAAGTTGTTCAAAGTTGTGCATGTTGCGCAGGGGCGCAAGTTGGCCAACTTGGCGACATTCGCGGCGATGGTTCCTTCCCGGCGACGGCTTGCCGGTGAGGCGTGCGGGAACAGCAGCCAATATAGACAGACTTTCGTGCGCCTGTCCGGTCCGCTTTTGGCGACCGGATTCGGCCCCGGTCGGCCCGGTTGCCCACATTGCGGCGAAGTTCCCCACATTCGCAGATTCCTCGCGGACATGCCTTGCCTTCGGCCGTCCTTGCCGCCTCACTGTGCCTCGATCCGGCGGCGTTCGCCGGGCGAAACGAGGCCTTTTCCAAGGAGAACACCATGACCACGAAGGCGACCAAGAAGACCGCGAAGAAGACCACCCGGGCCACCACGGCCGCGACCAAGGCCAAGGGCACGCCCAAGGCGACCCCGAAGGCCAAGACGGCCAAGGCCGCGACACGGGCCAAACCCGCCGCCAAGGGCGGATCGAAGCCCAAGGCCAAGCCCGCCGCCAAACGCAAGGGCATCCTCGACATCGCTGCCGAAATGCTGGCCAAGTCCAAGAAGCCGATGACCTGCAAGGAGATCGTCGAGCAGGCCATCGCCAAGGGCCTGTGGCAGACCAGCGGCAAGACGCCATCGGCCACGCTCTACGCCGCCATCATCCGCGAGATCGCAGCCAAGGGCAAAGACGCCCGCTTCAAGAAGGTCGATCGCGGCCTGTTCACCGCAGCGAAGGCGGGCCGCAAATGAGCCGTAAGCGAACCATCAGGGCCGTCGGCTACGCCCGGCGTTCGACGGACATGCAGGAGCGGTCGATCCCCGACCAGCAGGCGTTCGTCAAGCGCTGGGCCAAGGAGAACGGCTACCGCATCGAGCGGTGGTATATCGACGACGCCATCAGCGGCACCAGCGCCAAGGGCCGGGTCGCGTTCGAGCGGATGATCGCGGATGCGGAGGGCGGTGGCGGGTTCGCTGCCGTCCTCTGCTACGACATCTCCCGCTTCTCGCGCGGCGGCACGAACGAGACGGGCTTCTACCTGCACCGTCTGCATGTCGCCGGGGTGGACGCGATCTTCTGCGCCGAGGGCATACCCGATGGCGAGGAAGGCGAGCTGCTCCAGGGCGTGAAGTCGTGGCAGGCCCGCCAATACAGCGTGAAGCTGTCGCGAGATTGCATCCGCGGCACGATCTCGCACATCATGGACAAGCACTGCGCGCCCGGCGGCAAGCCGCCCTACGGCTACGACAAGCAGCACTGCACCGCCTCAGGCCAGGTGCTGCGGACCTTCCGCTGGCTGCCCGACGGCCGCAAGCAGGAGTTCGGGCCCGACGGCAAGCTCATCCGCATCCTGAACACCGGCGAAACCGTCAAGAAGGCCAAGAGCGACATCGTGCGCTTCGTGCCCAGCTCGCCCGACCGCGTGGCCGTCGTCAGGCGCATCTACGAGCAGTGCATCGCGGGCTATGGCTACCACCACATCGCCCGCCGCCTCAACGAAGATGGCGTGCCGAGGCTGGACGGTCATTACTGGCAAAGCAGCACGATCAGCCGCATCCTGGCCAACCCCGTCTTCCGCGGCGCGATCGCGTGGAACCGGCGGACGATGGGCAAAATCAACGGCGTGGCCCGCGACGGATCGCTCCGGCCCAAGCGCGGCCGGGTCGAAAAGCATAATCCTCAGGAAGACTGGTTCGTCGTCGAGGGCGTCCACGAGCCGATTGTGTCGCCGGAGACATTCGAGAAGGCCCGCCGTGCCGTCGCGGATCGGCGCGATCTCGGCGGCTTGGCCAAACCCGTTCAGCGATCGCTGCTGTCGGGCCTGATCCTCTGCACGAACTGCGGGCACCACTTCCTTCAAAAAAAGATCAATTCGACCAGCGGCGGCGATCGTGTCAAGTATCGCTACTACACCGACGCCGGGTACAACCGGGGCGGGAAGGCCGTCTGCGTCTGCACCAACATCCCGGCCGATGCCCTCGATGCGTTCGTCGTCGGCAAGATCCGTGAGATCGTTCTGGGCGACCACGACGGAGCCGCCGAGGCGGTGGACGCGTTCGTGAAGGCCGCAATGGCCGGGAACCGAAACACCGGCGATGACGAATCCGGCCCCACGCAACGCGACATCGACGCCCTGAGTCGCCGCATCAAGGCGATGGTCGCCATGCTCGCCGACCCGGCCTTCACCGACCTGGACGAACTCAAGGCGACGCTGGCCGACCTGACCAAGCGCCGCGACGCCATGCGGGATCACCTGGCCCGCAAGCGCGTGGCGTCGCCCGTGCCGTTCACCGAGGCGGACCTGCGCGCGTGGGCCGAAGACCGGTTCCGCCGGATCGACACAATCCTTGCAGAAGGTTCGGCCACGCTCGAATCCAGGCGGCTCGTCCGCGCCTTCGTCGATCGCATCGAAGTCGACCCGCACGCCAGGCGCGGCACGCTCTACTTGCCCACCGATGCCCTGGCCTGCCTCGAACGCGATATCTCCGCTCGGGGCGCGCACGGGGAGCCCCGTGGTGGCGTCCGCATGAAGGGTGAAGCGTAAGTCGGGGTGATTGATGACCCAGTTTCCAAACAACGGACAACTCGATGGCAAGGAACCCATCGACGAGGAGAACACAGCAATGACAGCAACATACATCCATGAAGGCAACTCGATCGACTACACACCCGCAGCTGATGTGTCCGCGGGTGAGGTGATCGTCCAGGGCGAACTCGTCGGCGTCGCCAAGCTCGACATCAAAGCGAACGCGCTGGGCGCGTTGGCGGTGACCGGTGTCTTCGACTTTCCCAAGGCCACCGGCGCAAGCACCGCGATCGCCGAGGGACTCGATGTGTACTGGGATGAGTCGGCCGGTGAGGCGACGACGGACAGTGCGTCGGGTGCCAATAAACGCATTGGCCGGAGCGTCGCCGCGGCGGGCGACAACGACACCACCGTGCGCGTGCGGATGAGCCAGTAAGGGGATTCGATGACGGACATGCTCGAACAAGGCGCGAGCTGGCTCGATGCCCAGCGACACCAGCATATGACGCGATCGGTGTCGTATGCGCGTGGTGCGAGCACGGTCGAAGTGCAAGCCACGATCGGGCGGACCGTCTTCGAGCAGGCGGATGAGTACGGCATCGTCACCAAGACCGAGAGCCGGGACTACCTGATCCGCAGAGCCGACCTCGTGCTTGACGGACAAGCGACGCTACCCAAACGCGGTGATCAGATCCGTGAGACCGACGGCGAGACCACCTTCGTCTACGAAGTCCTCTCGCCCGGCGACGAACCTGTGTTCCGCTATTCCGACCCGTACCGCAAAGCCCTCCGCATCCACACCAAGCACATCGCCACAGAGCCGACGCCATGAGCCAGATGAACACGCAACATCAAACAGTAAACGCCCCCACGAATGGCAAAGCCCGCTGGGCCGGGATCGGCTTGACGGCCCTGATCGGCATCCTTGCGCTCACCGTTCAATGGGGCGTGGTCACGACGAAACTCGATCAGGTCGCCCGGCAGCTCGACGGCCTCACCGTGGAGATTCGCAGTCTCCGTGGCGATCTGATTTCGATCGAACGGCGTGTGTCGTATCTCGAAGGTCGATTCAACGGTCGGCCTCATATCGCGGGCGGAGGTGAACCATGAGCTCCCCCAGCACACTCATCGCCATCGCCGACGCGGTTGTGGAATCACTGAACAGCGCATCGTTCAGCCAGGCGTTCACGGCTGCGCGGCATTACCAGCCCGTGTTCGATCTGCCGGAGATGGCCGACCTGCATGTGTCGGTCGTGCCCAAGAGCGTCGAGGTCCTGGCGTCGAGCCGGAATCAGAACCAGCACGATTACGCGATCGATATCGGCGTGCAACAGAAAGTCGCCGACGACACCGAAGCGGACAGCCTCATGACGCTGGCTGAGGAGATCGCCGATCACTTCCGCCTCGGGCGTGTGCAGGTCGATGGCGTCGGCAGCGTGCCGGTGATCAAGGTGGCCACCGAACCAATCTTCGCACCCGAACACCTGACCGAGAAGCGTCTGTTCACCAGTATCGTCACGCTCACTTTCCGGGTGCTCAGATGAACGCAGCGATTGGACTCCAAGTCAAGACGCGAGCGGATATCTCCAAGGTGCTCCGCAAGGTGAGGCGTGCGAACATCGAGAGCCTCGGGCACGCCGGTGCGTCGATCCGGCTGACCGCCAAGCGCAGCATCCGCAAGAGCGTCAACCCGGCCGAGCCAGGCAAGCCGCCCAAGACCCGGCGTGGGCAACTCCGCAGCGCGATCAGGTTCGCCGTCAAGAAGAACAGGCAACGCGTCGTCATCGGGCCGGACCATCGCATCGTCGGGCAGTCCGCGCGAGCGCACGAGTTCGGCGGACGCTACCGCAAGCAGCGATACCCCAAGCGGCCGTTCATGGGACCGGCGCTGACCAAGACACAAAGCCGTCTGCCCCGGCATTGGGCAGGCAGCGTTCGATAGGAGATCATCATGGCCATCAAACTCGGCATGGACGCCGTGCTCAACTACAAGACCGGAGGCGTCGGTGGCGGCGGCTCGTGGACCGAACTCGCCAATGTCAAGGATGTGACGCTCTCGCTCGAAACCGGCGAGGCCGACATCACGACACGCGCCAACGCGGGCTGGCGGGCGACGGTTGGCACGCTCAAGGAAGCGAGCGTCGAGTTCGAGATGGTGTGGGACACCGCCGACGCGGGCTTCACCGCCATCAAGGACGCCTTCTTCAACAACACCGAGATCGGCCTGCAGGTGCTCGACGGGGCGGCCGGGTCCGGGCTCGAGGCCGACTTCTCGATCACCAACTTCAGCCGAAGCGAGCAACTCGAAGAAGCGCTGACTGTGTCGGTGACCGCCAAAGTCACCTACGCCGGTACCGCGCCCGCATGGATCTGATTGGAGGCAGCATGAGAACATTCAAGGACAACGCAGGACGCACCTGGACCGTGAGCATCACTATCGACGCGATCAAGCGTGCGCGGGGTCTGCTCGATGTGGACCTGCTCGAAGTCGTCGGCGGCAAACTGATCGACCGACTCATCACCGATCCGGTGCTGCTGTGCGACATCGTTTACGCGGTATGCAAGCCCGAGGCAGACGCCCAAAGCGTCAGCGATGAAGACTTCGGCCGGGCGATGGCGGGCGACGCGATCGAGCACGCGACCACAGCACTACTCGAGGAACTCGTGTCTTTTTCCCCGAGCCCGAGGGACCGGGCGAATCTCAAACGAGTCCTGGACACAACCCGCCGCGTGATGGACAAGGCACGCGATCTGGTCGAGCAGCGGATCGAGAGCGGCGAACTGGATCGAATCGCGGAGGAGGCACTGATGCAAACAGTGCCGAATGCTGGCAGTTCATCTGGCAACTCGCCGGGATCGTCGGCGTCGATCCCGCCGCCCTGACGCTGCGTGAGTTGGCCGCGATGGCCGAGGCGAACCAACGCGACGAATGGGCACGCACCAGTTCGCTCATGGCACTCATCGCCAACGCCAACCGCGATCCCAAGAAGCACCGGGCGTTCCGGCCCACCGACTTCGACCCGTTCAGTCAGACGCACAAACCTAAACAGAAGGTCGATGTGAGCATCCTCAAGGAAATCTTCATCGACGGCAAGTACAAGCAAACCCATCAGCGCAAGGAGGCGCACCCATGCAACACCGACACTACGCCTACGGCTTCGCACTCATCATGATCACCCTCGCACTCGGGGCATGCTCCGGATTTGATCTCGGCGACATCGTCCGTGTCAAGACACCCAACCGCGTCCAGCAGTCAACTGGACTAGCAGCGACGACTTCGCTCAACGAAGCCGAGGCCGAGTACCGCGCGTGGTTCGAAGAAACCCAACGCACTGGATCACAGTGGAAGTCCAACATCGAACGCGCCAGCGAAATCCGAGGTATCTTCAGTCAACTAACACTTTCGGCCCTTGATCAGCTCGGCCCAACCGTCGCAGGAATCCCAATGCTTGGGCCCGCACTTCCCGCAATGACCGGGCTCGTCGGACTTTTCCTCGGCACAGGTCGGCTCCGCAAGGAGAAGGAGTCCTCGTTCAACAAGGGGATGAAGGAAGGGCGGGTCGCTCCACCGACCGGTCCTTCGCAGTTGTCCGGCACCCTCAACACCTGATCGGAGCATCGCATGGCATCCGCACGCGGCATCCGGGCAGGGGCGGCTTACATCGAGCTCTACGCCAACGACAACAGACTTGTCCGTGGGCTCAACCGCGCCCAGAAACGGCTCAAGGCGTTCGGCTCATCGGTTCAGCGGATCGGCGCACGCCTGACCGGAATCGGCACCGGATTGGCCGCGGGCTTTGCCATATCGACCCGTGTGTTTGCCGGATTCGATGATCGGATGCGTCAGGTACGAGCGGTCACCGGGGCGACTGAAGCACAGTTCCAGTCACTCCGCGAGGAAGCCAAACGCCTCGGGCGGACAACCTCATTCACGGCTGGTCAGGTCGCAGAAGCGATGACCGAACTCGGTCGAGCAGGATTCAAGCCTGAGGCGATCCTGGCGAGCACCGAAGCCGTGCTGGCCTTGGCCCGTGCGACAAGCACCGAACTTCCCCGAGCGACCGAGATCGCCGGGGCGGCCTTGCGTGGGTTCAATCTTCCCGTCGCGCAGATGGCCCGCGTGACGGATGTACTCACGGCCACCGCCAACGGCAGCGCCCAGACGCTCGAAGATTTGTTCGAGGCCATGAAACCCGTCGCCCCGATCGCCAATGAGGCGGGCGCGAGCATCGAGGAAACCGCCGCCGCGATCGCAGTGCTGGCAAACAACGGCATCAAGGGATCGCTCGCGGGCAACGCACTGGCCCGGGCCTACAAGAACCTCTCCAATGAATCCAAGCAAGCCGATCTGCGGAAGATTGGTATCGAAGCCGTCGATGCACAGGGCAACCTTCGCCCGCTCGCCGACATCATCAACGATCTGGCGAAAGCGACCAAAGGCCTCGGCTCAGCCCAACGGCTGTCCATCTTCGAGACGCTGTTTGGTCGAGGGCAAGCCGCTGCATTGAAGCTCGCATCGTCGGCTGAGGCGTTCGATGAACTCCGTGACAAGATCACCAACTCCGCTGGGCTCGCGGTCAAGACAGCCGAGGAAATGGACGCGGGCATCGGCGGCTCGTTCCGTAAATTGCTTTCGGCGGTCGAAGGCATCGCCATTGCTATCGGCGAGGCGATCCAGAAACCAGTCCGCCGGGCAGCCGATGCGATCACGAAGATCGCGGGCTGGATCACCAATCTCATCAATCAGAACCGCCAACTTGTCGTCACCATCCTCAAGGTGACCGTCGCCGTGATCGGGATTGGTATCGCGTTGGTCATCGCCGGGGTTGCGATCGTCGCCATCGGTGTGGTGTTCGGTTCGCTCGCCGCGATCATCACCGGCGTCGGCGCAGCGATCGGGATCATGGGCACGGTGCTCGCCGCGCTGCTCTCGCCGATCGGACTGGTTGCCGCAGCTGTTGTCGGTATCGGTGCCGCCATCCTGACCACCAGCGGTGCCGGGGCGGAGGCGCTGTCATGGCTGGGTGAGCAGTTCGGCAAGCTCAGGGAGACGGTGACGAAGGTCGTCGGCGGGATGGCTGATGCGTTGGCCGCTGGTGATGTCGCACTCGCTGCCCAGATCCTCTGGCTCTCGCTCAAACTCGTCTGGGAGAAGGGCATCGCGGCCATCAACGCGGCATGGCTCGAGGCCAAACGGTTCTTTATCTCCACCGCCCAGCAGATGTGGTTCGGGGCGTTGGCGGCCGCCCAGATCGGCTTCCACGCCATCGAGATCGCGTGGATCGAAACGACTTCGTTCCTCTCCAAGACCTGGACGAACTTCGCCAGAGGGTTCAAGAAAATCTGGGAAACCGCGACCTCATTCGTCGCCAAGCGGATGCTTGAAATCCAAGGCCTCTTCGATTCATCGCTCGATGTCAAGGCCGCGAAGAAGGCGGTGGACGATCAGCTCGATTCACGCCTGGCTGAAATCGAATCGCAGGCCCGGCAGGCACTCGCTCAACGCGATCAGAAACGACAGCGTCAACGGGAGCAATCCGCCAGAGAAAACGAAGCCACACTCGCCGAGATCGGGCGGCAGTTCGACGAGGCACAGAAGAAGCTCGACGATCACACCAACACCAAGATCGAAGAAACGCAGAAGGCGCTCGATGAGGCCCGCAAGAAGCTTGACGAAGCGATCGCCAAGGCTGCCAAAGAACGCAAGGACGCGCAGAACACCGATCCCAACGCATCCGATTCCGCTGACAGTCTGGTCGCGCGCATCCAGAAACAACTTGCCGGGCTGGGAAACACCATCTCCGGAAAGACGACCGTTCGAGGCACCTTCAACGCGCTGGCCGTGCAGAGTCTCGCGGCCAGCGATCCGGTCGCCGAACGCACGGCCAAGGCGAGCGAGCAAACCGCCAGGAACACCAAACAACTTGTCACCGCCGCCCAGACCGGTGGCCTGACCTTCGCATAACCCCCACGAAAGGAAACCCGCCGCGTGCCCATCACGGTGACCGAAAAGTTTGAGAGCAGGCGATCGACCACGGGCGACAATCCGTCGGCCGAGCTCGGCTACACCGTGCGCGGCACCGAAGACGACCTCGCGGCCCGTACCGCGGTCGAATCGGCTAGCCCGACTACCTACGACAACCTGCCGCGTCAGGCGGTGGCGGTCGAACCCGTCGGGCCGGAGCACTGGGACGCGACGGTGCGATATGCGCCCAATCAGCTGTCATCGCCGCCGCAGACGGGCGAGAGTTCGTTCAACTTCGACACCGGCGGCGGCACGCAGCACATCACCCAGAGCAAAGCCACCGTCGGCACCTACGCCGCCTCGGGTTCGACGGCTCCAAACTTCCAGGGCGCGATCGGCGTCACAGCAGACAGCGTCAACGGCGTGGACATTACCGTGCCGGTGTACCAGTTCAGCGAGACGCACTACCTGCCCGCAATGCAGGTCACCGACCAGTACAAGGGCACACTCTTCAACCTCACCGGCAAGGTAAACAACGGCTCGTTCCGTGGCTTCGCTGCGGGCGAACTGCTCTTCCTCGGCGCGACCGGCTCACGGCGAGGCACCGGTGCCGACGACGATTGGGAGATCACCTTCCGCTTTGCGGCCAGCCCCAATGTGACGGGTTTGTCAGTCGGCCCGATCATCGGTATCAACAAACAAGGCTGGGAGTACCTCTGGGTGCGCTACGCCGACGCCGAGGACACCGGCTCGGGCACGATCGTCAAACAACCCATCGCGGCGTATGTCGAGCGGGTCTACGACGATGGCAACTTCGGAGGGCTGGGCATATGAACGGCGACGCCTTCACCAAAGTCCGAACCGGGCAGCCGCTGGTCATCCCGGCGCGGGCGTACAACGCCTTCATCGATGCGGCGGTGGATCACCAATCGCGCGAGCGCAACACGACGGGCAACCCGCGCCCGGATGCATTACACCGCGGCATCGTGTTGGTGCGCAACGACACACCCGACGAACTGCCCGCCTACCACGCACTGGCGATCGCGGGCCCGCTCATCGAGCCGGGCGACAGCGATCAGGAGCGGACCTTCCAGGGACGAACGCCGTTGATCGGTGAGTTGGCGACCGAGGACTCGCCGCCGTTGTCGTTCGTGGTGGCCCAGCAGGCGATCCAGCCGGGCGATCTCGGGCGCTGCGTGCTCTCCGGCACCACGCCCGCCAAGATCACGGTCATCGACGAGAGCGACACAACCTGCGAACTCAAGGCCGACGAGACTGTGCTGACGACCTCGCCGCTGGGCGGTGCGCCGATCCTCTGGAAAGAACCCGGCACCGGCGAGAAGTGGGCGGTGATCGAACTCGGACGTCCGTCGCTCGGGCGCATCACGGCTGTGCTCGGCGAGGGGCAACTCATCCCGACCGAAGCCAACCGCTGGCGGTATCCGTGGGTCGAAGCCCGTCTCGACGGCGACCCGGGCAGCGAGACCTACCTGCGCTATGTGCCCGTGCCCGATGGCCTCTCGTCCCAATCCCCCGGCGGTGGCGAAGACCCGGCCCGCATGGCGATCAACCGATTCGAAGCGCACCACTGCGACGACTCCGTGCCCGGCACCGGCTTCGAGGGCTTGCTCGGCGTGGGCCCGGTGTGCGATCTGCCCGGCGTGCTGCACAACTGCCCGCCTGCGCGGTCGCTCGAAACCCGCCTCGCACCGATCCCGATCGGTGTCACGGTGCAACTGACCTGCGAGCGCGACACGAAGGGCAACCCGGTGTGGGTCTTCGAGGCGATGAGCTGCATCGAGATCGCCGACCCGGCCGACGGCGATCGCAAGTTCAACTTGATTGTGCCCGGCGGGGCGGGAGGTGGCGGATGACCAATGCCCTCGCCCAACAACGCGCACACGAACGAAGCAAGTATGTCGAGTTGGCGTCACGCCCCGGTTCGTCGTACGGCTCGACCAACCACGGTAGGTACGCCGTCCGAATCGTGCAGCGTTGGAAGCCTCGATTGGTCGTGGACTTCGGCTGCGGCCGCAATGACTTCATCCATCACCTCCGTCGACTCGGCTTCGACGGCCTCGGCATCGACTTCGCCTTCCCCGAAGCCGACATCGCCAGGCCCATGCACGACACCGGGCTGCTCGATGGCGTGGCCGATGTGGTGACGAGCTTCGATGCGCTTGAGCACCTGCTGCCGCAGGATGTGAACCCAGTCCTCGACGAGATGCGCCGCGTGGCTCGCCCCAAGGCGTGGTTCTGCTTCTCGATCAGCACACGCCCGAGCCGGATCACTGTGCAAGGCGAGAACCTCCATCCGACCGTGCAGCCGATGCGATGGTGGCTCGACCGCATCGCCCGTGTCGGCATCGTCAACAATGCACGCGCCGAGGGCCGCTACATCACCGGGAGATTCCTGGCGGAGGGTCGCCCATGAACCGCCCCAACCAGTCCGACATCATCGCCCTCCAGCACGGCCTCAAGAACCGGGCCCCCGCCCGCAATGGCCTGCGTCTCTACACCGCCGACTTCGACTCCGTCTCGATGGCGAACTTCTACCGCGGGCGGTCCGCGTTCCTGATGCTGTCGGGTCCGTCGCTCAACCAACTCAACCTCTCCCTGCTCAACCAACGCGGCATCGTCACGATGGGCGTCAACAACGCCTGGACGATCCACCGCCCGACACTCTGGACCTGCGTCGATGACCCGGGCCGATTCATCGACACGGGTTGGAAGGACCCGGGCATCTTGAAGTTCGTGCCGGTCTGCCATCGCGTGCGCAAACTGCGCATCCAGACCCCCGACGGCTCCTTGAAGCCAAGTGCCTTCCATGTCAGCCAGATGCCCAGCGTCTTGTTCTACCGTCGCGGCAACTACTTCGATCATCAGCGATTCCTCACTGGCGACACGGTGCCGTGGGGCAACGAAGGCAAGCACGCGGATTCGCTCGGCATCAAGGGAAAACGCAGCGTCATGCTCGCCGCCCTGCGTCTGCTGCACCACCTTGGCTTCCGCACGGTCTACCTGCTCGGCTGCGACTTCAAGATGGCCAGCGATCGCAAGTACGCCTTCGACGAGACCCGCGAGGCAGCCGCCATCCGACACAACAACGCGCTCTACGACGCGTTAAGCCGACGCTTCGAGGCATTGTTGCCGCACTTCGAGAAGCACAGGTTCCGCGTGGTCAACTGCTCGCCGGGTAGCGCATTGAGCGTGTTCGAGCGGATGCGTTATGAAGACGCGATCGCCGCCGCCTCGGCCGAGTGCGCCAAGCCCGTGCGCACACAGGGCTGGTACACACCCGCCAACAAGCCCGCGAATAAACCGAAGCAACACGCGGAGGCCAAGGCATGAGCGAGCCGACACGCTACTACCTCTTCCTGCCCGTCTGGGCGACCGGCCGAGCCCCGGACGGCGGCGGATCGAGCGAGCTCTCCACGCCGACCGAGTCGGTGTCGTCGATGAGCAGCAGCACCGAAAGCACGATGCCATCGAGCTCGACCGAAACCGACAGCTGGACCAGTTCAACCCCAAGCTGGACATCGACGGAATGGAGCTCGCCATCGAGTTCAGCATCGAGCAGTTCGTCCAGCCCATCATCAAGCATGTCGTCTGTCGCATCGAGCACGGAAGGCTCCGTCTCATCGAGCGGCCTGTCGAGTTCGCCCAGCGGCGGGTCAACTGGTGGTTCGAGCGGTGATTCGACTGGCAGTTCGCAGATGAGTTCGGCCGTCAGTTCGTCGGATTCCGGCCCCGGTTCGTCCGCGGGCTCATCCGGCCCCGGATCATCGGGACCGGGTTCGTCAGGCGGTGGTTCTTCGGGAGGAGGTTCGAGCGGCGGTGGCTCGTCCGGTGGTGGCTCAAGCGGCGGGTCATCCAACGCTTCCAGCTCGTCGGTTTCGAGTTCATCGAGCGGGTCTTCCAGTGGCTCATCGAGCGGCTCAAGCAGCGGCAGTTCCGGCGGCTCATCTGGTGGATCGAGTGGCGGATCAAGTGGCGGTTCCGGCTCCAACTGCTTACTCTTCGGCACGCTCGTCCATGTCACACCCACCCGGCGCGTTCCCATCGAATCGCTCCAGCCGGGCGACCAGATCCTCTCGATGGCTGTCCCCGGGCTCGAAGTCGATGCCCCCTTCCGCGCCCAATACGACTGGCAATCCACCGAAGGCCTCGACGACGCCCGCATCCAACCGGCCACCGTCTCGCAAATCACCCTCGGCGAGCACGACGGCTTCTTCGTCATCAACAGCCGCATCAAAGCGACCTTCGAGCACCCCTTCCTCATCCGCCGCGGCGATGCCTGGGGATTCTGCTCCGCCGACCTGCTCCGCATCGGCGACCTGCTCGTCACGCCCGATCTCAATGAGGAACCGATCACCACGATCGAACGCATCCCCGGCCGCGTCCGCACCGCCTCGATCACCGTCCCCGGCACCAACACCTACTTGGCTGATGGCGTCTGGGTCCACAACGATCTGCCCGGCCTCTCCGGCGGCATCGGCAACACCTCCGGCGGCTCGGGATCTGGTTCTGGAAGTGGTAGCGGCAGTGGTTCAGGCTCCGGCAGCAAATCCAGCGGCTCAAGCTTCAGCGGGAGTTCATCCGGCAGCGGCTCCTCATCGTCATCCGGCGGCTCAAACCTGACCCAAGCGAGCAGTGCGATAAGCGGCTCGGGCAGCGACAACCAGAAATAGCCTACCAGCAAGGCAGTGTACGAAGTGTAGATTATGGGCCTGTACTGAAGCGAAGCGGCTAGGTTTCAGAGTCATCGATGCCCGCCAGCCTGAGCTGGAGTTCCTGCCACTCCGCGTAACTCTTTCCGGTTGTGATTTCCTTCCACTCTTTTCGCCCGTTGGTATTTCCTGCACGCACCACAGTTGCCGCAGCGCTTGGACTTTTGAATGGAACATCGTCTGCGAAGACCAAGTATTCTGGATTCTCAGCATCAACAAGCTTGCCTTCAGAAACAAGATCATCGCGGAGGGTTTTGTAGGTATCCCAAGAGGGTGTTCCTTGTTTTCGTGCGGTCGACCCCTTCATCACGACGAACTCTCCATTGATTTCTCGCGCCTCAGCTGTTGCACCGACCGCTTTGAACTGGAAGATGGGTGATGCTGCAGTATCTGGTTGAGCTTCTACCGCAAATGACGGCTTGGGCTGAAGGAAACTGAAACCGAGCACAGGCAGGATCATCTGGATCTGACCAAGGAAGTAGTCCATGTCCGCCACATCGGCCTCCGGCAAGACGGGTGTAGGAGGTGCGGTGTTGTTGGCGAGTTTCGCTCTCCCAGCCTCACTGACCATCTGGATGAGCCGAGATTCCAGGAATCGCACATGAGACTTCGTCAGGTTCTCATCCTTGCTGGTGACAATGATCGTTCGAGTCCAGAAGTCCTTCGAATCGTCCTTGTCATGCTGGGCCAGCCGTGACAGAACCTTATCGCTCTCGCCGATATACACACGCTCCAAGTTGCGGTTGTCTGGGTCACTCCCGACAAGGCAGTAAACGCCGGTGCGCTTCGCTTCGTCGCGTTTGGCGAGCGATGCGAGATGCGACCTCGGTGAAACGAGTACCTTGCCGGTCCAGTTGATGATCTCAGCAGCCAGCATGCCCGTTGGAGAGCCGTCGACGAGATGAATCCGAATCGTTCTGCCATTCATGAACAAATCGTATCGCCCTTTTGTCGGACATCTGCATCTCGATGCGTCGGATGTGGTTGATTGCCCTGTTGTGCCATTGATCTGCCGATCACAACGGGACCTGCCTGCCGACCTATCCCGTTGCAGGCACAGGGCTTAGGCCTATTCGCCGCATGAAGCCGGCGAAGAAGTGGATGAGGCCATGTACTCAGCCACCAGACACCGCTGACACCATCATGTCAGTTCACACCCCGAACAACACACAGCCACCACCAGCAACGGCTATCATACTCTCCGTATGTCTGGTGACCGTCAGGGCAACCCGCCATCTCCGACGCCGGAGGTGATGACCATCGACGACCTCGCAGCCTACCTGCAGGTCTCGAAGTCGTCGCTCTACAAACTGGCCCAAGAGGGTCGAGTGCCGGGGCAGAAGGTGGGGAGGCATTGGCGGTTTCGGAAGGAGACCATTGATCGTTGGCTGGATCACGAGGAGAAGTTTGCGAGATGACAATTCTGACCGATCATCATGCTCGTCTCTTCGCACACGAACTCCAGAAACGCTGCGCTTCGGACAGCGTCGAGAAACTCGTGTCGGTTCTTGCCGATGCCCAAGTGGATCTCAACCCTCATCAGGTCGAAGCAGCTCTGTTTGCATTTCAAAGCCCGTTTTCCAAGGGTGCAATTCTTGCCGACGAAGTCGGCCTTGGCAAAACAATCGAAGCTGGCTTACTCATCGCACAACGCTGGGCAGAGCGCAAACGCAAGATGCTCATCATTGCTCCCGCGAATCTTCGCAAACAATGGAGCCAGGAACTAGCCGACAAGTTCCACCTGCCCTCGGTCATCCTCGAGGCACGAACTTTCAACAAATCGATTCGTGAAGGCAATCTCAATCCTTTTGAGCAAGACGCGATCATCCTTTGCTCATTCCAGTTTGCTCGCTCGAAGGAACCCTATGTCGCACAGACACCGTGGGATCTCGTCGTCATCGACGAGGCCCATCGTTTGCGCAATGTCTACAAACCATCAAGCAAGATCGCTAATTCCATCAAGAAGGCAATAGCACCGTTCCCGAAGGTACTGCTGACTGCCACGCCGCTTCAGAACTCGCTCCTCGAGCTTTACGGCCTCGTGAGTATCATCGACGATTACGCATTCGGCGACCTTGACAGCTACAAGGCACGCTTTGCTCGACTCGGCAATGACGCCGACTTCAACGCGCTCAAGGATCGTCTCAAACCTATCTGCAAACGCACACTTCGCAGGCATGTGCTCGAATATGTCAGGTTCACAAATAGACATGCACTCGTGCAGGAATTCATTCCATCTGCCGACGAACAGCACCTCTACGACCTGGTTTCCAACTATCTCCAGCGACCATCTCTCTATGCCCTCCCAGCAGGTCAACGCAATCTCATCACCCTGATCCTCCGCAAGTTACTCGCTTCATCTACCTTTGCCATTGCTGGCACACTTGAAGGCATGGCGCAGCGTCTTGAGCAGGCAGCCAAGGATGCTCAAGCCATTGCTTCACCACCGGATGATCTTGGGGAGAACTGGGAAGAGTACGATGAACTGGCAGACGAATGGGGAGAGGACGAATCTGACGACAACCACCAAGAGAGTGGCAACATTCTTTCGCCAGAAGAACTAGAAGGGCTCAAACAGGAGGCCGCCGAACTCAGAAAATTTCACGCCCTTGCCCAGTCCATTCTCAAGAACTCGAAGGGTGAAGTACTGCTCACCGCGCTCCGTCGTGGGTTTGAGGCGGCTTCCAAAGCCCGCGAAGGCGACTCTGCCGCCGCGATCCATCAGAAAGCCATCATCTTTACGGAATCTCGGCGCACGCAGGAGTACCTGTTCAATCTCTTGGAACAGACCGAGTTCAAGGGCAAAGTCATGCTCTTCAATGGCACCAACTCAGATCCTATGTCCAAGGATATCTACCAACAGTGGCTTGCTCGCCACGAAGGAACGGACAAGGTCTCGGGCTCTCGTGCTGCCAATGTACGCCAGGCACTCGTCGAACATTTCCGCGACCACGCCTCGATCCTCATAGCCACCGAGGCCGCCGCTGAGGGCATCAATCTCCAGTTCTGTAACCTAGTCGTCAACTACGACCTGCCCTGGAATCCTCAGCGCATCGAGCAGCGCATCGGCCGCTGCCACCGCTACGGCCAGAAATACGATGTAGTGGTTGTCAACTTTCTCAACAAGAAGAACGCCGCCGATCTGCGTGTCTATGAGCTGCTCGATGAGAAGTTTACGCTCTTCAACGGCGTCTTCGGTGCCAGCGACGAGGTTCTTGGCGCTGTCGAGTCCGGTGTAGACTTCGAAAAACGCATCGCCGACATCTACCAGAAGTGCCGCTCCGGCGAACAGATTCAGTTCGAGTTTGACCAGCTTCAACACGACCTGGAAGAACAGATCGAAACCAAACAGCGAGACGCACGCGAAAAGCTTCTCGATAACTTCGATCAGGATGTCATCGAGAAAGTGCGCATCCAGGCCAGTGACGCCCTTGATCGATTCAACGAGCGTCTCTGGCATCTCACTGGCCATGTGCTCAAGGACCATGCCCACTTCGAGGACAATGGGCAGTACACCTTCACGCTGCACACCAATCCATTCCCCGGCGAAACCATCCATTCCGGTCCGTACCGCCTTGCCAAAAATGTAGAGGATGCCAACACCTATCGCATCGGGCATCCGCTGGCGCAGCGTGTGCTTGGGCTCGGCCGCGAACTCTCAACCCCGCCAGCAGAGATCGCCTTCGACTACACCGGTGCGGGGAAGAACATCGCCATTCTCAAATCCCTCGTTGGTCAATCCGGCTGGCTGACCTGCTCGCGGTTCACGATGGAGGCGCTCGAAGCCGAGGACCACCTGCTGCTCACGGGGATCACCGATGACGGCACCGAGCTCGATTCCTCTCAGTGCAGACGCTTCTTCGACCTGCCGGGACGCATCATTGCGGACACCGTGGCACCAACTGTCATCACCGAGCGTCTCGCCACTGCCGCTGCGAACCAGCGTCAGCAGTTGCTCGAAGAACAGACAGCCCGCAGCGGCAACTGGTTCGACGAAGAGATGGACAAGCTCGATCGCTGGGCCGAGGACCGACGAAACTCGCTCAAGTCCGAACTCGACCGCCTCGACCTCGAACTCAAGGATGCCCGCAAGGCAGCCCGTCTCGCTGGCACGCTCCCCGAAAAACTCGAACGACAGCGGGCCGTCCGCACACTCGAAACCAAGCGAGACGAGGCGTGGCGGACCTTTGACCAAGCCAGCCGGGACATCGACCACCAGAAGGACGCCCTCCTTGACGAAATCGCCCAGCGGCTCGAGCAAACCGCCGAACACACCCACCTCTTCACCATACGATGGCAACTGATATGACACAAAACCAAGAAACCAAACCAACCACAGCCGCTGACCAACCCGAGCGACTCGACCTGCGTTCGCACGACATCGCGGCGGACAAGATGGAAGAACTCCTCCGACTCTTCCCCGAAATACGCACCGAGGGCGGCAAGATCGATTTCGATCGCCTGCGCCTTGCGCTGGGCGAATCGGTCGATGTCGGCAAGGAACGCTTCGGCCTCACCTGGCCCGGCAAGGCCGACTGCTTCAAGACCATCCAATCGCCAAGCATGGCGACACTCCGCCCGGCTCCTGAAGAAAGCGTCAACTGGGACACCACAGAGAACATGATCATCGAGGGCGACAACCTCGAAGTCCTCAAACTCCTCCAGAAGTCCTACCTCGGCAAGATCAAGATGATCTACATCGACCCGCCCTACAACACGGGCAATGACTTCATCTACCCCGATGACTACTCGGAAAACCTCCAGACATATCTGGAGTACACCGGGCAGGTGGACGCCGAGGGCCGCAAGTTCGGGACGAACACGGACACGGACGGCCGCTACCACTCAAAGTGGTTAAATATGATGTATCCACGGCTTTATCTTGCCCGCAACTTGCTCCGTGAGGATGGTGTGCTATTTGTCAGTATCGATGACACAGAACTCGCTAATCTTAGATCGCTTTGTAATGCCATCTATGGCGAAGAGAACTTCATAGCCGATTTGTGTGTAGTTAATAATCTAAAAGGCCGAAATGACAAACGCTACATAGCTCGTGCGAACGAGCGACTGCTGATGTACACCAAATCGTCTGAATTCGAAGAGGCCGGTCTGGCACTACCAAACGAGAGGATTGCAGAGTTTTCTGAAAGGGATGCGATTGGGGCATACAGGCTGTTGGGTTTGCGGAAACGAGGCGGGGCCGATACACGAGAACTTAGGCCGAAGATGTTCTACCCATTCTACGCAGATGCAAGCGACGGGACTGTCTCCCTCGAACGATCCCAATCCCACCATATCGAGATATTGCCCAGAAAATCTGATGGTTCTGACGGCTGTTGGCGGTGGGGTAAGGCGACAGCTGCAACCCGTCTTTCAGCGATAATGGCCAAGCCGGTCGGTCGCGATCGTCGGTTCGATGTATTCGAGAAAGACTACCTAGAAAATGATGGCGAGATTCGTCGATTGAAACCAAAGTCGGTAATGTCAGGCACCGCCTACTCTACAGATGC
>Ga0256839_1001176_pt1 | contig 32392 bp, 30 predicted proteins | sample 354166metaG_FD_185968 | JGI IMG/M metagenome (GOLD analysis project Ga0256839, IMG submission 185968) | Hydrothermal vent microbial communities from Mid Atlantic Ridge, Atlantic Ocean - 354-166 | ecosystem: Environmental > Aquatic > Marine > Hydrothermal vents | place: Atlantic Ocean: Mid... | reverse complement strand
GATGATAGGCATGGCCAAATGTCAACGATTGTATCTTCTCAAATACCTGTTTCTGCTTGGTACGATATTATCGGTGAAGGCACAATTGCCGATGCCATTTTGGATAGGCTCGTAAACTCTTCCCATCGAATCGACTTGAAAGGAGAGTCGTTAAGAAAAGGAATTTTAAAGAATGAATAAATTATTTTTACTACTTTGCACCATCTTTCAAAGTGGCACGGTTTGAACCGAAATCACTGGCACGGTCTGACTGAAATAGCCAATAGTGTAAAATATATCTAATAAAATATTTGCTAAATAGACACCTTTTAGGTGGGCAATTTAAAGCTAGACTTTATGTTAAAAAAACAAAAGTAGTGACCTATTTGCAAAAAAACAAAAACGCAATATCCTAAAAATGAGCAATTTATGATGTTCTATTTTCAAGTTGGCTTAAACCATGAAACCTAACTTTTGGCTATACGCACAAACTCTTTGTCTAGCCTCTGCACGTGACTATTTCCATAACTTCCTAAACTCTTTGGTGCAGCGATAAAAATATTACTTGTAGTTATGAGGCGGATGGGAAGTGGAGGACTATACTTGTTATAAAATATAATGTTAATTCACTTATAGGTATAGAATCCGTAAATCAGTTTTCTATTAATTTTACCATCCATCCATCGTATAAGCCCATAAATCCTTCTACATCACCATCATTGGAATGGGTATAGCCAGCAAGAATGTATTCTCCTTGATTCATTTCTATTATAGAATAAATATATTCATTGGAATAGCCACCTAATGAAGTACTCCATTCTACTTCTGCTTGATTATTTAATTTCAAAGCCCAATAATCATAAGTTCCTTCATTATTTTTTAGGTTACCATCATTAGATGCAGAATGACCGCCAAGAAGGAATCCTCCATCCATGGTTTGCTTTACGGTATTAAATTGATCGGTGGATGTACCCCCCAATGTTTTTTCCCAAACTATATTTCCTTGTGAATCTATTTTTAAAACCCACCCATCATTCCCACCTATGTTATTGGCTACGTCTCCATCGCTCGAGTTACTTGCGCCAGCTAATATATAACCACCATCATTGCACTTGTCCATTCCCCCAAATCGATCTGTATTTGAACCTCCATACGTGTTTTGCCAGAGAATAGCTCCAGTATTGTCAACTTTTAAGATCCACAATTCATAACCTGCATGGTTTGCAGTAACATCACCATTTGTGGAAGTACTTGTTCCACCAATTATAAATTCTCCATTTGAAGTTTCGAAGACAGAATTAGCTTCTTCATAATTTGATCCACCATAACTAGATTGCCATTCAATTATCCCATTTGTATTTAATTTAACAAGCCAAATATCATAATTTCCATTATTCTCAGTAAGATCTCCATCATCAGAATTGCTCCATCCAACAACAGCGAAACCTCCATCGGAGGTCTCAGTTACGGATCTCGCTCGATCAATTTGTGAACCTCCAAGTGATTTTTGCCACACTAAGTTTCCTGAATTGTCAAGTTTTATAACCCAAGCATCAAAGTCTCCATTATTTCCAGTCACATCATAATCATTTGACAAAGACTCTCCAACTACTATATAGCCACCATCAGTTGTTTGCAGCGCAGAATAGGCTTCATCGGTCGTTGATCCACCAAATAATTTTTGCCACTCAATAATGCCCTCATTATCAGTTTTAATAATCCAAAAATCTTGCGCGCCATTACCACCTGAATCAAAAGTGGTAGTTGAGGAACTACCTGCCATAATAAAACCTCCATCCGTGGTTTTATTTATAGATCTAATTTCATCTCCGGAAGAACCTCCAAATGTTTTTTTCCAAACTGTAGTTACTGCTATATCAGTTAAATCAATATCTACAACGTCCACGCTTTCGTCAATATTAAGTTTGAATACAATTCTTCCATTTTCAAGGGAAGCATTAATTTTTATACGATAAAGCGTTTTAGGAAGTGGGTCATTTATACTAGTGCTAATGGTTTTTTCAATTATTGTACCATCCAACTTAGTATAAGTAAGTGTAGCTACCACAGCTAGAGGAGACGTAATGAAGTAGCCAGATCTTCCTTCGTCCTTAGTAAAGGTAAGTGATTCCTGACTTTCTATTAAGGTTACTACTGCGTTGTAGTCTGTAAAGTTTGTTTTTACATTATCAGACCAAATAATGGAGACTTGGGTATTGGCAAGAGACATATCCACTTCTATGTATTTTTGCTCTTCTTTATCTATGGTGAAAACATCTGTTTTTCCATAATAAAAAGGTTCGTCAAAAGCTGCATTCTGTTCGTTATTAGAAGTGGCCTCTACATAGTATTCTCCTGTTGGAAGACTAACTTCATCAGGAGCACTTGAAAAAGGATTTATAACCAAGTATTCTACTCCTTCTTTATTAAAAATAGTTACTTTAAAATTATCGGTGTCAGTTTCCGAGCTTCTGCCAGAAGTAATCACTTCAATATCTATACTTAAGGAGAGGGACAAGTAACCATGATTTTCAGTTGGAAGATGATTTTTATCCTTACAAGCTAATAAAACGATGGCTAAAGCTAGGGTAGTTAAAACATTTGCAATTAATCTCATGGTTTTATGGTTAGTTATATTCTACTGGTAATGATACTTGCTTAAGGCTAAACAAGAGTGATGCAGAATTTTACAATATGTACATTTTAAGAAAAAAATAATTTAGATAAAACAATCTATATTACCATATAAGGTTGTCTAGCAAGTTCTTGCTAAATTACGATATAAAAGTCTTTATTTATGCAAATTAATACAATAAAATATAAGGTGTTCAGTACAGTATCAATCCTATCAAAATATAATCCTATCAAATTGAGATTTTACAATCATTTTTAATTCTGCATCTATGATTCCAATGATTTGCTCAATAAGTAGTTTATCCAATGTTGCTATTTTATGCAGCCGAATTACTGAAGGTAATTTGAGCCCAACTTTTTCCCAATTTTCAATCCTGAAATCATAGTCTGAATTATATAGTTTACTAGTAATTCTGCAAACAACAATATCACCATCATTAGAATCTAGAAGAATTAGGGCGGGTCTCTTTTTCGATTTATCCCCATCTGTAAATGGAAATTTAAGCAATACTATTTCACCGAACACGAATTTGTTCATCACTAATAGTTGTCATAAACATCATCAGCATCTGAGTATCCTGCTAAAAATTGGACTTTGGCGAGCTTTTTAAACTGGTTGTTATCTTCTTCTTCAAGCAACACAATTACCCGTACCTGAGTTTCATCTTGTAAATCAAGATCTATGGTATTAGGAATTTTAATAGTCCTGTTTTTTAATGTGGAGTTGAATTCAACTGCTTTCATAAGCTTAAAGTTAACCAATTTGAAGTGTAAAAGTTAACAACCTTACCTATTATTAGTAATTTATGCTAAAGGAAAGATGCCTGCTTTCTCAGCAGTGTTATTGTCTTTCTACACGTAATTATTCAACATTACAGGCATTATAAGCATTAGCACATCTTCGTTTTCGTCTTGCTCTTGAGGTATAATTAGGCCTGCTCTATTGGGAGCCGAAAGGTGTAGCTCAACTTGCTTGGTTTCAACATTGCTTAGCATTTCAATAAGGAAACGGGCATTAAAACCAATTTCAATATCATCGCCTGTGTGCTCGCAAACAAGTCTTTCGTTGGCCTCGTTTGAAAAATCTAAATCTTCGGCTGAGATAAGTAGCTCGCTACCTGTAATTTTTAATCGCACCTGGTGGGTGGTTCGGTTAGCGTAAATAGAAATACGTTTTAATGAACTTAACATTTCCATTCGGTCAATGGTCATTCTGATAGGGTTCTCCAACGGAATCACGTTTTCGTAATCTGGGTAACGCTCATCGATTAAACGACAAATCATTTTAATATGACCAAATTTGAAGAACGCATTAGAAACGTTAAAATTAAGCTCTACATCTGTATTTTCTTGAGGTAAAATATTTTTTAATAGGGTTAATCCTTTACGAGGAATAATAATAGAATGCCCATTTTCGGTAGCTACATCCACTCTTCTATAACGGATTAGCTTATGCCCATCAGTACCTACAAATGTAGTGTTGGTATCATCAAAATTAATATATACCCCCGTCATTGCTGGGCGAAGTTCATCGCTGCTGGTGGCAAAAATGGTGTTATTAATGGCTCTGTATAAAACTTCGGTCGAAAGGTTGCTTACCGTAAAGTCAGCTTGTACATCTGGCACCTTAGGAAAGTCAGTGGCATTTTCGCCTGCTAATTTATAATGCCCATTATCGCTGCTAATTTCTATACTATAAGTAGCATCATCAATAGAGAAGGTTACAGGCTGCTCTGGTAAGTTTTTAAGGGTATCTAATAATATTTTTGCGGGCACCGCAATACTTCCGGCTTCGCTCGATTCTACCTCTAACTCGGTAATGATGGAAGTTTGTAAATCAGAAGCAGTTACAATTAATTTTCCACCGCTAATTTCGAATAAAAAATTTTCTAAAATTGGCACTACGGGGTTGGTTGTTATAACCCCTTGGATGCTAGATAATTGCTTAAGAAGTACGGAGGAGGAAACTATGAATTTCATTTATATAAATTATAAGATACAGTTAATGTGGTAAAGGTATAAATAATTACGAATTGAAACTAGCTTTACTAGCACCTAAATTGAGCTACTCAAAATCTGATTTTTTTACTAAAATTTTTACTAAACGCTTTTTATTAAATAAGCAGAATGAGGAATCGGGCGATAATCCAATAAAATAAGGTTGGTTTTTACTCGTATCAAATATGCGTACATACTCCGTGGCTCCCGATAATTTACTTGTGGATATTAGAACCATTGGTGTATTTTTTGTAACAGCCTCTACCTCATACTTTACAAGTTCTTCCTCTACCAAGTATTGATCGGTTTGCAGAAATAATAAATTTTCCAATGAAGTGATGAGCTGGGTGCTGTCGGCTTCCATTCCCACAATCTCGAAGAAACTATTTTTATACCTAAACTCAATGCTATCGGTTGGGTACTTTATTTTGAGGCTGTTTAAATTGGTAAACATAGCTGTAAATGCTCTGCGAGATCGCCAATCGGAGGTAGGTACTTGAAAAATGCCTGCCACAAAACTGCGATAGCCCGGTATATGCACCATATAGCCATTATCATCCTCATCCAGCACAAACGAAGTTTGTAACTCACTATCTCCCCAAATAAAATAATGTTTTACAAGTTCGCTATTGTTTAAAATTTTAACCTCCGTGCCTTCCGTTTTAATTAATTGTACCAACGAATCCTTTTGCGATTGTGGGATTTCTTTTCGGATTTCCAATTGGCTAAGTACCGAAAAGAACACATCACGCATATTAGGGTCAAGTTCATACGTATCGTTTACTTGCCATACGCCTTGCACATAACTTAGTTTATTGGCGTTTTTTTTAGAGGTAAGCACCACATCGGTAATTACTGTTTCCGGGTTTAAGGTAAACTGCCTCTTATCTATGTCTAATCCTTTGCGTACTTTAAAATAGGGGAGCAAGGTGAGCAAAGTAATTAATCCACCAAGTATTAAAAGAAGCCGTATGTTTTTTTGTTTCTGCATTTGCTTACTTCTTAAAATCGTGTATATTTTCTTTTTCTTAGCCAGTTATACACTATGCCGAAAATGATGAGTAATAAGACAGGCAGTGCCAAATTAATGAGCTGCCACGTGAGTTTTCCATTTTTTAGTTTTACTTTATCGAGTGGCCGAATTACCACTTGTTTAGAGCGAGCTGTAATTAATCCATTGCCTCGGGTTAAGTAAGTAAGTAGGTTTAAGATTAAATCTTGGTTGGCAAATGTTTGGTTGGTAAATGGGTCGTAACCTAAGGGGAGCGGTTGCCCTGTTTTAGGGTCAAGGTCATTTCTGGCCAAATCACCATCACTTATTATAATAAGTTTACTTTCTCCTTGTGGTTTAAAACCTAGGTTGGATTGCCCCTCGGGCAAGAATTTATTTTTAAAGAAAGAAGTAAAATTCCCTTCGAGCAAATAAGCCATCGGTATGTTTTTGGTAGTAAACTTGGCAGGGTCAAGGGCTTGTTGCATCAAATTAATATCAACCAGAGTAGGGCTCATTAATTTTCGTGAATAAGGCGATGAAGAAAACAGTAATGTCTTTTTTACGCCCACTGCTTTTACGGTATCAATACTGCTCGCAAAACGGGTTAACGTGGCATCTAAATTACGTACCGTGCTGTGCTTGGTATATTCGTTTACCACCGGAAAGTAGGGCCATTGCAGCAGTTGTATTTTGGCTTGTTCGCCTTCGTTGCCCACCACAATGGGGTAGGTGCTCGATACAAAATCTTGAATTAAATCATTATTAATTCGCACTCCATACGTAAATAATTGGTCGTCTAAATCTAAATCGTACGGAAAGCTAAAGGTGCCCACATTGGCGCTATCCATATTTACGGCTACTTTATCCAACATAAATAAGCCAGTACCGCCATTTATTAAGTATTGATCGAGTTTAAATTTATCGGTAGGAGAGAACCGAGTGGTAGGTTTGGCCAATAGGATGGCATCTACCGAAGGTATTTTATTAACAGAAGTAAGGTCGATGGTTTTTACCAAGTACCGTTTATCGAGTACACGGGATAGGCTTATAAAATTGGCAGAATCTAACTCATTATGCCCTCGAATAATGCCTAAGGTAGGCAAGTTTAATCCGATAATATTCTGGATGGCATTGGCCAACTCGTACTCAATTCCTTCAATGGATTGGTTGAGCCGTTCTTCGGGAGGAGCCGCTTTATTACCTTTAAATAATTGCACCCCTTTTTCGGCACTTCCGTAAGAGATAACCACTCCTGGTACAATCCTTTTCTGGATTCTTTTGCCTTCTTCGGTTAAAAACACATCTGTGGGTTGTATGCCTTTACGCGCTAACGACATCAGAAATTGATTGCGTGATTTTTGGCTTACGGCCTGATCGGGGTTTATAAATTGAAACTGGATTTTGCCATCTGAATAAATCGAAAACTCTGTGAGTGTTTCTTCTAAGGCGCTCCGCATTCGTTTAAAACCTGCAGGCAATTCGCCTTCTAAATACGCTTCAATGTAAATATCGTCTTCTAGGTTTTCGAGTAATTCTTTAGTTGCAGAGGAAATGCTGTATCGGTTTTCTTCGGTTAAATCAACCCTTAAAAAAAAGAAAGAACCCAAGGAATTTACCAGGATAGCAATGCAAATAGCAATAGCAATTTCTAAGGCAATGGTTAACCGTTTGCTTTCTAAAATTTTCATTTTTTATTGGCTAGGGTTAATCTTGAAAAATACAGCAAACCGGCTATTACAGTTAAAAAGTAAAGAAAATCACGGCTGTCTAACAGGCCTTTGCTCATGGCATTATAATGGTACTCTAAGCTTAGTTTTGATAAAGGCAACGAAAGGCTAGACCACACATTGATGCCTGCCAAGGAATTTAATCCTGTAAACAAAATAAAGCTCACAAAGGCAGCAATTACAAAAGCAACCACTTGGTTATTGGTGAGGGCGGAGGTTAGTATGCCCAAGGCTGCAAATACTGCCGATAATAAAAATAAGCCTATGTAGGAGCCTGCAATGCCTGCGGCATCAATATTGCCCACTGGGCTTGCGAGCTCTGCCAACGAAAAACAATAAACCAATGTGGGTAAAATAGCCACGGCCACCAAGGTAAGAGCCGCAAAGTATTTGCCTAAAATAATTTGTAATTTGGTAACAGGCTTTACCACTAAAATTTCGATGGTGCCAGCATTGGTTTCTTCGGCTAACATTTTCATGGTAATGGCGGGTATTAAAAACATTAATACAAAAGGTGCCATCGAAAAAAATGTGCCCATATCCGCATAGCCGTAATCAATTACGTTGGTTTCTGGAAAAACCCAAACGATCAAACCCATGGCTACCAAAAATACGGCAATAATGATATACGCTATGAGTGAGCTTAAAAAGCTGGTAATCTCTTTTTGGTATATATTAAACATCTTTAGATTGGGTTAACGAGGCAAAAACATCTTCCATAGAGCATTGTACTTCGGTTATGCCAATTAAATTAAGCGAGTGTTCGGTTACAAAATTCATAAATTCAGGTCGAATATCGTCTTGGTTGGTGGCTTTTAATTGATAGCGATGTCCGCCAATATTTTTTATAGTAACCCCTTTTTTAAACGAATGCAAAAGCGCATCGGCCACTTTAGACGAAAATTCAATTTCAATTACTTGTTGCGAAGTGTTTTTTTGCAGTTCAGCAATGCGGCCATCGGCCACAATTTGTCCTTTATTTATAATAATGGCACGGTCGCAAACAGCTTCAACTTCCTGCATAATATGGGTGGAAAACAAGACCGTTTTACCAACACTTACTGATTTAATGAGTTCTCTTACTTCTTGTATTTGGTTGGGGTCGAGGCCGGTGGTAGGCTCATCTAAAATAAGTACCGATGGGTTATGTAATAAGGCTTGTGCTAGCCCAACCCGTTGCCGATAGCCTTTAGAGAGTTGCCCAATCTGCTTATTTTGTTCTAAACCTAGTTGACACATTTCGATGACCTCGGCCGTTCGTGCCTTCAAGTTAGTTTTATTTAGGCCATAAAATTTGCCACTAAAGTGTAGGTATTCGTGTACGTACATATCCAGGTATAAGGGGTTGTGTTCTGGCAAGTACCCTATGCTTTTTCGTACTTCTAAGGGGTTTTCTTCTACATTAATATTATTTACCAAAACTTTGCCACACGAAGGATTGATATAAGTTGTGGCAATTTTCATGGTAGTAGATTTGCCTGCGCCATTGGGGCCCAAAAATCCTACAATTTCATTCGCCTTTATTTCAAACGAAATGCCATCAACGGCTTTTTGAGTGCCGTAAAGTTTTGTTAATTTTTCAATAATTATCGACATATACTTACTTGCCTTTGGGTCGAAGGGGTCTTACCTCAATGTCAATATGATGATAATTGGGAGGGGAGGATAAAACGTGTAAAATAGTAGAAGCAATGTCTTCCGGCATCATCATATTATCATTAGTGGTTACTGAATTAATATCATCAAAAAAGTTGGTTTTAACAGAACCAGGATAGATAACGCTTACTTTAATGCCAAAGTTGCGAAGCTCCTTAAACATGGCTTGCGATATGCCTCGCACTGCGTGTTTGGTGCCACAATAACCTGCCATACCTGCAATGCCATTAGTACCTGCAATGGAAGAAATGTTGATAATATGACCAGCATCCATTTTTTTCATTTCAGGAATAACCAAGCGTGAGCAATAAAAAATGCTATCCACATTGGTTTTAAACATTTGGTGCCATTGTTCATCGGGCATTTCTTCAAACAAGCCCTCGAACCCAAGCCCTGCATTATTAAGTAGGATGTCTATTTGGTTGCCAAATTTAGCTATTGTTTGTTGGTATCCTTCTTTTACAGAGTTGTTATCACTTACATCTACGGGTGTAAAAAAGAAGTTTTCGTGGGTAAAATCTGGTTCGGATCTGCTCCAGCCAGCCACTTTTACTCCATTATTAAGTAGTAGTTTTGCCGTAGCCAAACCAATTCCTTTGCTTACTCCTGTTATAATGGCTGTTTTATTTAAAAGTTCCATCTTAATTTAGCCGTTTAGTTTAATTATAAACCCAAAGTTGTTGATAGTCAGATTAATAGTTTTTATTCTTTTTATTGCACAAGCATCTTGGGCACAACAAAGCGCCAAATATAGTTATTCTTTAGGAGGAGAAGTATTTGAAGGCTTTATTCTTAGGCATCATGAATATTTAGGGCATTTAATAAAAGGGCGTCCTACCGGATTCGAAATTTCGTTTAAGCAGCAAACCAATGGAACTAAAGCGTGGGAAGCAAATTACGGGTATCCTGAAATTGCTTATAATATTTCGTATTATGATTTAAAAAATGATGCGCAACTGGGTAAAGTGATTGCGCTTAGTACTGGTATGGGATTTCATTTATTGGGTAAACCTCCATTCAAATCAGATTTTCAATTTTATTTTGGAATGGGTTTAGCCTACTCTACTAATCCTTATAATAAAGAAAATAACAACCTTAATAATGTAATAAGTACACCCATAACCTATAATGGTAATGTAAGACTTACTTATTACCAATCGTTTGGTAAAAGGATGAAAGTAGGAGCAGGTTTAAAATTTACACATTTTTCCAATGGGTCGTTTAAGCTGCCCAATAATGGGCTTAATATTGTTACGGCCAATCTAATGGCAAGTTATAAGCTAACAAGCTCAATTTCGGAGTTTAAAACTGCCAAAGAAAATTACTCATTGGATAAGAAAGTGTACTATGGAGCCGTTTTTAGGATTGGATTTGCAGAAGCTCCTCCTGTAGGTTCGGGTGTGAAGCCTGTGTATGCATTTTCGCTTATTGCTCAAAAGAGGGTATCGCTTAAGAGTATGTTGGAGGTTGGTGTAGAAGGGTTTGCAAACCAAGCGATAAAATTAGAAATAGAAAACTCGTTTGATGAAGCATCTGTTGGAACTGATTATAAGCAATTGGGTATGATGGTGGGTCACCAATTAGTAGTGAATAAATTAACAGTAATTACCCAGGTAGGATTTTATGTTTATAAACCATATTACCCTAACGATCGAGTGTATCAACGAGTAGGATTTGGTTATTTTTTTACAGATCACTTGTATGGCAATTTGACCCTTAAAACACATTTTGCTGTAGCAGAAGTTATTGAATATGGAATTGGATATAGGTTATGAGCATAAACAAACAAATATTTTTTTCCGCATTAACGGTGGTAGTTATTATACTACAAGGCTGTAATAAACAAGGGGCAGGCTGCTTTGATAAAGCAGGTGATATAAAAACAGCATCCGTAGAGGTGGCCGCTTTTACTAGCATTGATGTGAGTTCAAATGTGGATGTGCAATTACTAACTGATGGGCTTAATCGGGTTGAAGTATCTACAGGTGAAAACCTACTAGCCGGAATAAGCCTAAAAGTTGAAGAGGGGGTACTGTTAATTGATAATCTAAATTCTTGTTTTTGGTCTAATGGTTACACGCATCCACTGGTTGCCATTCGAAACCCCAACCTTACCAAGCTTATTCAGCATGGGTATGGAAATATTTATACAACCGATACGCTCGTGGTTGATAATTTACTGGTACAAGTAGAAGATGCCTCTGGTGGGTTCGATTTAACACTTCAATCAAATTTGCTTAGGGTAGTGTCCAATAGTTTAGGGCCTATCACCTTAAGGGGTGTCACCCAAAGTTTAAACGCAGGACATTATTTGAGTGATGGCATTTTATACGCAAAGGAGTTGCTTGTTCAAGATTGCCACATAACTCATAATGGGAGTAACCGTATGGAGTTAAACGTAATTAATAAATTAAGTGGGGCTGTCAACAGCATAGGTAATGTGTATTTATATGGGCAAAAGCCAGCTTTAATTAATGTTGAACTAACGAATAAAGGAGTTATTATTAATAAATTCTAGTGTTGAGAATATGTAAAAAGGAGGTTACAGGAGTAATCTACTCTTTAATAGAGTAGGGTAGGTAATCAGTAACATCGCCTCCATAGCGATGTACTTCTCTAATAATAGAAGAACTAATATGAGCGTAAATGGGGGTCGTAATTAAAAACACCGTTTCCAATTCAGGATTTTGATTTTTATTAAGCTCGGCAATACTATTTTCATATTCAAAATCTGTTGTATTTCTAAGCCCTCTTAATAAATAGTTGGCATTATGTTTTTTTGCAAACTCTGCCGTAAGCTCGTTATATATTTTTACCGATATTTCGGGTTTGTCTTTATACGTTTTTTCAATGTAGGCTACCATGGTATCTACATCAAAATAGCGTTTATGCTTGGCGGTATTATAGCCAATGGCAATAATTATTTGGTCAAATATTTTTAATCCTCTTAGTAAAATATCCTCATGCCCTTTGGTAAAAGGGTCGAACGAACCAGGAAAAAGAGCGATTTTTTCCATTACTCACAAAGATGAAGGTTATAGGTATCAAAAAAGTAATGATCCTGCAATTCGTCAAAAACAAAACCATAGGAATAAAACTTTGGGCGTTCCCCAAACGAAACGTGCTTTATATATTTTATAAACTCATGGTAATGGGTAGATTTTTTACCAATATAGCCCCAAAGTACCACATTAGTGGTTTGCTGGCTTCTTTTTAACCCATTAAAAACCAGCATAATGTACTTTATATAATCTTCAAATTTTTTAATTGAAAACTGGTTATAATACTCTAATTTTTTGTTTCGCGAGGAGATGACATGCAATTTAAACCGATCTACAAATAAGAAAATAGAGTCGGCAGGATAGTGCTCAATTTGAGCTAGTACACCTTCGATTAGCGTACTCGATTGGTGTACAAACCCTATTTCAATTTTAGGATAGATACTCTTAAACCAACGATGTAATTGTTTATTAACCGCAAAGCAATTAACCGCATCCGATTTTAAATGCTTATAATAAAGCATTTCATCGGTTTGTGGGTTTACCTTGCAATTAAGTTTTAGGTAGTCGAATAAAGATGCTTTGTCGAAAAGTTTAGAAGGAACTAATGCGAATTTATTGTTTTTAATCCCAACCTTAACACTTTTCCAAAAACCTGCTTTTAGCAGTTCGTGGTTATCGAATAAGTCATCAAGAATAGCAACTAATTCTTGATAGGTTTTTACTTTAGAAATAGCATAATCCTCCAAAAGCAAGCATTTGCCTGTTTTTGCGTCAGAAACCGTGCATTGGATATCACGGTTTCCTGAAAGGATGTGAAGATTATAATGATGCAGAAGCTCTACATCAAGATCTTTATCCTTAATTTTTTTTAAAAGTTTGTATTCTTTTGTTTTCAATTACTCCCAATTTCCGGCAGTAGTAACTTCAGTTCTAGAGCCAAAACGCAACGGTTTTTTGTTATTAGCTTCATTATCTTCTTTTCGGGTAGGATCCACTGGTTTGGTATCTCTAACTTCTATCACATTTACCATAAGCCTGTTTTTTTCAATTCTATCTGCAAACAAATCAAATTTTGCAGGCGGGTTGGTAAGTGGAATAATTGCAAGTTGGCTAATATCCATTTTCGAGTTAAATTTCTCTTCCCTCACTTGCATTACTAAATCACCCTTGGTGATTTTAGCGTTTGCGCTAATATTTGCTAAAGAAGTAATAACACCAGAAACTTTCGACATTTGGTTTACTCTTTTGCCATTAGTGGAGCTAATCATTGAATATAATTTTTGCCCTTTTCTAATTGTCTGCCCTTGCTTAACAAAGAATTCAATAAACTCACCATTGTCGGCAATAAAAATGTCATGGTTTTTTATAAAAATATACTCTTTTGCAGGAATAATATCGATGGTGTCAATAGTAACAATAATACTATCTGCTCCATAAGCCAACTCTACAATTCTTTCACTTCTTTTGGTAACATAATATTTACCGTGTTCAATAAAGTTAATAAGTGTATCCCAATTATTAGTATAACGGCTATTCACCTCTTGGTACACTAGTTCGGCTTCTCTAATCAGTTTAAGTTTTTCTATAACAACAGCCTCTGATTTTGAAATTCTTTTCTCCTCATCAATGGCAAATTTTATGCTAGATACCAAGAAATAGGCAAGTATAATAGCAATTAATAAGGTTATGATTGAAAAAATTCTTGTTTTCATAGTAAATATATTTTGTGCAAGTATAGCTATTTTATAAAGTAAATCACAAAGATAGAAAACTCTATTTAGTATAAAGTGTTGGATAGGAGATATACCCCGATAATGCCAAAATGTCTCTTAGATTATTACAATTATGAAAGAGGTGGTGAGTTTGGGTGGTTTTTATTTTTTTAAGTTCGTTAAGTGTAAACCATTTTACACCTTCTATTACATTTAAATGTTTATTTTCTGGGTCATTGCCTGCTTTTATAATGCCATTCCATCTGGTTACATGGTAAAATATTTCGATGGCATGCAAAGGAGGCTTAACATATTCGGTAATAAATTGAAAGTTAGAAGAGGCAACTTCAATATTGGTTTCTTCGTGTAACTCTCTTTTTAATGTTGTGGTTAGGTCTTCGCCAAATTCAACGACTCCACCAGGTGGGCCATAAAATACGCTGCCTTTTAATCGGTGTTTTACCAACAGTATTTTGTCGTTTTTAATAATTAATCCACAAACGCGCACTCTAATTTTGTTCTCATAAAATAAAGCTTCTGTTTTCACATGCTAAAAGTTTTCAATTTTAATTATCAACGAAAAATAGATACTGAGTTTATAAACAGTAATTTTAGGTTATAAACCCTCGAAACTGGCTATTGATGCTTTGATATCTTTTGGAATGGGAGTGGAGGAGTTGCCTTTTTTTAAGATACACACTTGCACGGTTTCGGCCTTGGCATAAATGGTAGTTGTATCTAGCGAAGCCATTATATACTCCATTACAAAGCTCTTAGTGCCTAACCTTGTAACACGCACATAAATTTCCACTTGGTTAGAAGGTATAATTTGATGGAGGTACTCTATCTTAAACGAAGCTACTACATTGCTTATATCTTCTAAGTTCCAATTTGTTTTTTTAAAATATTCGAGCCTGCTAAGTTCCAAGAGTGTAGCATACTGTGCGCTATTCAAATGTCCGAGCATATCAAAATCGGAATAGCGTAATTGAATTGGAATTTTAAAATTATAATCTTTCATTTTTCCTCTCTAAAATGAGTTACTTAAAACTAAGTTTTACTTTATCAAAACTTAAAATAAAATCTTTACCAAAAGCGGTTACGGGTGTTTGATAGCCCGGCAAGCACTTTCCTTTAAGCACACGTATGGTTGACTCAATAGCCGTAAGTGCTGTTAAATGGTAAGATTCTGGAGTGGTAAGTTCGGCTACTACAGTTTGGCCGGTGGTGTTATCACTTACTTTACCCCAAAGATGCGTAATACAAGTAGCTCGTTTAATGGCTGAAGGGCCATCTATTTTACTTTTAATTACTTTTTTAAAAATCCATTGGGCTAAACTCGTTTTAGCAAGAACTTTAAATTTTTTATAGGTACGTAACGACTTAAGTGTTTTTTCGGAAACACCTGTATAAACTTTTATGTTTTCAATTTGGGTTGAATAATAAGCCGTAAACACATCGCCCCAAGGAATGGTTACGCAGAGCCGTTCCTTTTCTCCAAATGGTATTATTTTATCTTGGTAGGCTAAAGGCACGGTTTTCATGTGGCCGTTTTCGCGAATGGTACCACCCGCATGGTATCTGCGTGCCATGGAGAGGGCAGTGCCTCTCGATACCCCCGAAGTACCTTGAAAAGCGAGTTCTAAATGTGTAGCCGTTGGTAATTTATGGTGTAATTGTGCTGAAAGGCAATCGGTGGGTACTACATCAAATCCAACCCCTGGCATAAGTACGGTGCTTTTATCCATGGCTTGTTGCCCAAGGCTTTGGATGTACTCAAATACTTCAATTTCTCCTGTAATATCTAAATAATGAACGCTATGTTCAATGCACTTAGGCACAATGTCTTTTACTGTTAATGCAAAGGGCCCAGCACAATTAAGTACCAGCGATACTTTTGTTAATACTTCATCCCACTTTTCAGAATCGTTGGCATTTAGTACTACAAAATCGAGTTCATGTCGTTTTGCCAGTGCTTCTGTTTTGGCTGCATCTCTTCCTCCAATAATAGGAGAAAGACCTTGTTTTACAGCGTGCTCGGTTATCAAACGGCCAGTATAGCCGTATGCTCCGTAAATAAAAAAATTGTCCAATGAGTTATTCAATAATGATGGTAAGCTTATTAAGCTTATCTTTTTTTAAGACACCCGCAACTACACCTGCACCTACGTTGGTTTTATCTCCTTTTTGTGCGTGAATGTAATATTCGATAGGTTCCAGCCCTTTAAAAGTTGCCCTGCCTTTTACATCGGTATATTGCATAGGCACCGCTGGGTTTTTATTGTCACGGTAGTCGTTATTGTTAGTATAGAGTGTAACTTCTACACTGTCTTCTGCATTGCCCAACTCATTTAAAATAGTAATGCGCAAATTTGTTTTTAAGATGGGCTTAAAACTAACTGATAAAAATGCTATCAATAAAATTGATCCTAGAATACCTTTCATATGAGCTTATAAATTTATGCAAACTTAACCTCTTCTTTATAAAATACAATAATGCAACGGGCTAAGTAACGGCAAATTTATTTTTGTGCTTAGCTTTGTTTCATTAACCCAACTTGCCAATATGGTGCGTTATCCTTGTTTAGTGCTCAATTTCGGGAGTGGTACACTACATATTTTTTAACAGTAGGTTTGCTAGCTTCGCAAGTTGCCGCTTTATAATTTTCTTATAAAAATATGCTAAGATTTTATCTATCCATAAAAATCAACCGCTAAACCTTTTTATCTTTGATTTAAATTTAGAGCTAATGAGTAAAACTCCTTCAAGATATACGTTAACTGCTGCATTGCCTTATGCCAATGGACCTGTTCATATTGGTCATTTAGCGGGTGTTTATGTGCCTGCCGATATTTACGCAAGATACCTACGTAGTAACGATAAAGATGTACTTTTTGTATGTGGGTCTGATGAGCATGGGGTACCTATTACCATTAGAGCCAAAAAAGAAGGAGTTACGCCCCAGCAAATTGTAGATAAATACCATGGCATCATTAAAAAATCGTTTGCCGACTTTGGTATTAGTTTCGATATTTATTCAAGAACGTCCTCGAAAACGCATGCAGAAACAGCCTCTGAATTTTTTACTGTATTATATACTAAAGGGGAGTTTGTTGAAAAAGTAGCCGAACAATATTATGATCCAAAGGCTGAGCAGTTTTTGGCTGATAGGTATATTGTAGGTACATGCCCCTCATGTGGTAAAGATGGAGCCTATGGAGATCAGTGTGAGTCGTGTGGCTCTACCTTAAATGCTACCGAGCTTATTAACCCTGTTTCAGCTTTAAGTGGCGAAATTCCTATTTTTAAAAAAACAAAGCATTGGTATTTGCCACTCGATAAATATGAGCCTTGGCTAAAAGAGTGGATTGTAGATGGGCATAAAAAAGATTGGAAAAGCAATGTGTATGGGCAATGTAAATCTTGGATTGACCAAGGGCTGCAACCGAGGGCTGTAACCCGAGATTTAGATTGGGGTGTGCCTGTGCCGCTTAAGGAGGCCGAGGGTAAAGTGCTTTATGTTTGGTTTGATGCACCCATTGGCTATATTTCGGCCAGCAAAGATTGGGCTGTTAAAACGGGCAAAGATTGGGAACCTTATTGGAAATCGGATGATACCAAGCTTTTACACTTTATTGGCAAGGATAATATTGTGTTCCACTGTATTATTTTTCCGTCTATACTAAAACAGCACGGAGAGTTTATTTTACCCGATAATGTACCTGCCAATGAATTTTTAAATTTAGAAGGAAATAAAATATCGACTTCTAAAAATTGGGCGGTTTGGTTGCACGAGTATTTAGAAGATTTTCCTGATAAACAGGATGTGCTAAGGTATGTGCTTACTGCAAATGCGCCTGAAACTAAAGATAATGACTTTACTTGGAAAGATTTTCAGGCAAGGAATAATAATGAGCTAGTCGCTGTTCTTGGGAATTTTGTAAATAGGGCATTAGTGCTAACTCATAAATATTATAATGGAGTTGTGCCAGAGCGAGGAGAACTAACAAGGGAAGACGAAAATGTACTTAAACAGTTGTTTGAATTGCCTGCCAAAATTTCTAACTCAATTGAAAAGTATAGATTTAGGGAAGCACTAGGTTTATATATGGATGTTGCACGACTTGGGAATAAATATTTAGCTGATACTGAGCCTTGGAAACTGATTAAGGAAGATGCTAAGCGTGTAGATACCATTATGTACATTGCCCTGCAAATTACGGCTAATTTAGCAATATTAGGAGAACCCTTTTTGCCTCACACTACGCAAAAATTAAATACAATACTATCATTAAGTGCCCAAGCTTGGGGCAATGGGGGCAGAGCTGATTTATTAGATTCTGGCACTCAACTAAATAAACCAGAGTTATTATTTGCAAAAATTGAAGATACGGAAGTGGAGCAACAGGTAAACAAACTAGAAGCTACAAAATTGGCTAATACAGATGCAACTCCTCAAAAGGAGGAAGTTGCCTTTGATGATTTTGTAAAAATGGACATTCGAGTAGGAACTGTTATTGCTGCAGAGAAGATGAAAAAATCCAAGAAACTTCTAAAAATACAAGTAGATACCGGTGTAGATACTCGTACTATTTTAAGTGGAATAGCGCAGTATTTTAAGCCCGAAGATATTATTGGCACACAGGTTTCAGTACTTATAAACCTTGCTCCTCGAAAAATGATGGGGGAGGTATCAGAAGGGATGATATTAATGGCAGAAGATGCCGATGGTAGCCTTAAATTGCTTTCGCCTACCCAAGCAGTAAAACCGGGGTCAGCAATAAGTTAGTTGTCAGCAAGTTTAAAAAATATTAGGTCGAACTCAGTCAATCAATGGGCACGCCCATATTATTTATTTTGATAGCGAACATTACTTTATACAGCAATAGAAGTACAATGAATCATTCAAAATTAATTTCGACTTTCACCTTATTAATCTTGCTTACAAGCTGTTCGCGTTCATTGACACAACTTGGTTTTCAGGAGCCTAAAAAATTGACTGATAACGAGATATTAGAAATTGCAGAAGGAAAATTCAAAATCGAAAATGGAGTTATATTGAAAATTGACAAAGTTAAGTTTGATACACTTCTCAATTCACTAAACAATAGCGAACTAAGCCAAGATTTGTTTCAACCCCTTCAATTTCGATACTATGACAAACAAGGTAATTTGAAAGTTCTATATGCCAATTGTGACGTGCCATATAAAAAAGTGAAAGGAAAAATTGAATGGTACTGGAACAAATATGGAACATTTGACAATTATCCGCCACAGAATCCCGTGACAAAGGAATATCTTGACGGGTTTAACATAAGGGACGAAATTGAATCTTACATCCCACTCCAAACTAAAGAATTAGAATTTGACAATAGCAAACCAACAATTATTGTGTTTTGGGCAAATGAGTGGGATAAACACGCTCGTGAACTTGTAGAATTTGTAGAAGAATATATTAAAATTAGTGAACCTGTTAATCTATTTTATATAAATACAGATTAACGGCAAGCTAACATAAACTATAATACCATAGGGGTTCTGCGCTGAAGTCTAAGTTCATCTTTATTTGCCAAGCTCGCCAAATAGTTGTCTCGGTGGGTTATCAAAACATTTTCGTAATTTAGTCCCTACGGACATATAGTCCGAGCGATAACGAACACTGATTATGCAGGGCATAAATTTTAACCTCAACTGCTAAATGGGCTCGGCAGAGCCTAGAGATTACCGAGTCTTACCTGCCCTCCGTACAACTTCGGGAGGCGGGCGCTCGGCAATGATGATGATTTTGAGCATTACCTATATAAGAGGTTTCTGCCAAAAAAAGCCAACTTTTCAGCTGGCTTTTTCAATTATTAGGTTAGGTATTAATAATTGATTAAACTCCTAATGCCAATAAAGAGGCACTAATTTGTAAACCAGAAGCATTGCATGTGGCTTTATTTATCTTAAACTGCAATTTAGAGTTGGATAGCACAAAAGCAATTCCAGCGCCATTATTAAGTTGCCCTCTTTCGGATACAATTAAGGTGTTTTTAGTATCAGCTCCTGCTACAATTTTTTTTACCATACCGCCATTGGTTTGACCCACAAACACAATATGGCACTCAGAGGCTTGCGCAGGTTGCGTAAGTTTTTTTACTTCAATAGACCTTCCGTTAAATTTTCTTACAGAAAGAATACCCTTTAGTTCGTTAAATGTTGCTGTATTTGAATACACACCAATAATGTATTTGTCGCTTACGTTTGACCATTGAATATTCTTGATAAAATTATAAATGTATAAAGATTCAATTTTAGCCATTGATGTTTGTGCCTCTCCTATATTTTGAGAAAAAATGCCTATCATAAGGGCTATGGCTACGATTAAAGATTTTTGTTTAGGCATAATACCCGATTTTTTTGTTGGTGGTTATAAACTAAGTGTAAATTTGCTAGTAAAAATGGTAATAAACAATCAATATTTAACTTGAGCTTGATTTAGGTATTTATACTTAGTTGTTTGTTATTTCTGAAAACAATGACTTTATGGACAGGCTCTAATTATGTTCTGTTTTGATACGTAGGCCACTTTTAATTTAATTTAATTTTCGTTAAGTAAATTCATAGCACGGGCTACCCCTTGGGTGCTAAAGGAGTACACATACTCTTTGGCCTTATCCATTAATAAGGGGAGTGCCTCTATTTCTTGAGCGGAGAAATTGCTTAGCACAAAATCTACTTGCCTCCCTTTGCTATAATTATCGCCCAGTCCAAATTTTAGCCGTGCGTAATTAGCCCCTCCGGTTACTTCTTCTATGTTTTTAAGTCCATTATGCCCTGCACTCGAACCCTTAGCTTTTAGCCTAAGTTTACCAAAGGGTAGGGCGATGTCATCTACAATTACCAATAAATTCTCTTTGGGAATTTTTAATTGTTGCAACCAATAATTAATGGCTTTGCCGCTTAAATTCATATAAGTGGTTGGTTTAATTAAATGGATTTGGCGACCCTTAAGCTTAAACTCTGCCTTTTCTGCTAATCGATCCACTTTAAAATTAATTCCATTTTCATCTGCAATTTGATCAAGAATTAAAAACCCGATATTATGACGTGTTAGCTCGTATTCTTTGCCAATATTGCCTAATCCTGCAATTAAGTATTTCAAAATGTGGGTTTAATGGTGAACTGTAAATTTACTAAAAAACAAATCCTGCTTTTTTGCAAAAGCAGGATTTGTTTATAACCTGTTAAAGAAATTATTCCGCAGTTTCTTCGGTAGCTTCTTCTCCCTCAGCAGCAGCTTCAGCAGCTTCAGCAGCTTCTTCAGCTTCGGCAGCTTTAAGTGCTCTAGGTATTTCAACAACCGCAATAGAGGCAATTTTAGTGTCTAATATTTCATAATCACCAGCATCTACATCTTGTACCTTTACAGAATGATGGAATACTAATTTTGAAATATCAACGTCAATATGCGAAGGCATATTTTTTGGTAATGATAATACCGTTAGTTTTCTACGTTTATGAATCAGTACGCCACCTTCTATTACTGCGGGTGATTGCCCAACAAGTTTAACAGGAACGTCCATTTTAATTTTTTTACTTTCAAATAGCTGAAGAAAATCAGCATGCAAAATAATTTCACTTACCGGATGAAATTGTACATCTTGAATAATGGCTTTAAACTCTTCGCCTTCAATGTTTAGGTTTACAAAGTGAGCATCTTGCGTGTAAATTAATTCACGAAACAAAATCATTGGAGCGTAGAAATGAACCTGTTTGTCTCCCCCATAAAGTACGCACGGTACGTTGGCTTCAGATCTTAATTTTTTAGCTTCGGATTTGCCGAGATTTGCTCTTTTATACCCTATAATCTCAATTGTTTTCATTTTAAAATGATTTATTATTAATTTATTATTTACTTATCTAATGAATAATGAGCTAATGGACTCATGATCATGAATTTTGCGTATGGCCTTGGCAAATAATGACCCCATGCTAATTACTTTAATTTTTGTGCTTTCTTTAGATGGAATAGTGTCTGATATTACCAATTCTTCTAACACCGATTTTTCGATATTTTCATAAGCTTTGCCAGAGAGTACTCCGTGAGTACATACGGCTCTTACCGAACTAGCTCCTTCGTCCATTAAAAGTTGTGCTGCCTTAGAGATAGTGCCACCAGTGTCGATTAAATCATCTACCATAATAACGTCTTTTCCTTTAACATCACCAATTAATTGCATAGAGGACACTTCGTTAGCACGTTCTCGGTGTTTATCGCAAACCACCATATCGGCTGCAAAAAATTTCGCATACCTACGGGTTCTTTTCATTCCGCCAACATCTGGCGAAGCAAATATGATATTTTCTAAGTTTAATGATTTTAGGTAGGGTACAAAAATGGAGGCACCATCCATATGATCTACTGGTATATCAAAAAAACCTTGAATTTGATCTGCATGAAAATCACAAGTCATTAACCTGGTTGCACCCGAGGCTTCTATCAAATTTGCCAGTAGTTTAGCTCCAATGGCCACCCTCGATTTGTCTTTTCTATCCTGGCGTGCATACCCAAAATAAGGCACTACCAAAGTAATACTTTCAGCACTGGCTCTTTTTGCCGCATCTACCATTAATAATAGCTCAAGAAAGTTGTCGGCAGGAGCAAAAGTACTCTGAATCAAAAAAACATCACAACCTCTTACTGATTCCTCAAAATAAGGGGACATTTCGCCATCACTAAATTTTTGAAAGACTGAGTTGCCAAGTGGTTTTCCAAAAGATTGGGCAATCTTTTCTGCTAGATCAATAGAGCCAGAACCGGAAAAAATTTTTACTTGTGACATTTCAACTGGTAGTTTAAAACAAATCCCGAAACCTTAAATTAACTTCAAAGTTATCGGGATTTTGTAGTTGACCCACAAGGATTCGAACCTTGACTGGCGGTACCAAAAACCGAAGTGCTACCGTTACACCATGGGTCAATTAAGTGCAATTCCCTTTTGGGACTGCAAAGTTAAATTTATTTTTTAAAAATTAAGAAGGGAGTGTAAATATTTTATAAAGAATTTCGAAAAAATTTGTTGACTTCTAATTATTAACTGGTTTTTCTTCCAATATAAACTCTTTGTTCTCCATAAAATCTTCGGCCAAAAATTGATACCTATCTAAAATACTTCGTACAGCAATTTTTAGTTGACGTTCGTTATTAAAGTAAATATTGCCATACACCCCTGTGGCATAACCTTGCCACACGCTGCGTTCTTGCTTACGATCGTATAATTGAATAAGCAAGGTGCCTTTTCTTAAATCGTATTTTCGAGGATTATATTCCATGCCTTCTTTGGCATATTTTGACCATGTTTCGATGTCGGGCTGATCGTACCCTCTAAAGTTTAAACTATCATAATAAATTTTATACGAAACCAATAAGTTAGGTTTTTCTAGTTTGTAATTATAGCCCTGTGTTTGTAGCCTCGACTTAATAATATCTTCGATAACTGCATACGAAACAGCAGAGTCGGTTATGGCTGTGCTATTTTGTAAAAATGCAAATGACTTGTATCTTTTAAACTTACCATGGTAGCTATAGTCATATTCAACAGGATACTCACGATAGCTATAACACCCAGATAAAAATAATAGGGCAAAGAAGGGTACATACAGTTTTTTCATAGCGGATGAAATAAAATGAATATTTGAAGGTAAGGAATTTTATTGTACAATACCTCTAAATATTAACACTAAATTTTCAACTTACGTTCCACCTAACGAGAAAACTAGCTGATTTGATTCTCTACCCACTTTCGCGCATTTACAAATGCTTCGATCCAAGGCGTAACTTCATCTTTTCTATTTGTGTAGTATGGCCAGTTCCAAGGGAAGATGGATCGTTCGAAGTGTGGCATCATGGCTAAATGCCGACCGTTGGTAGAGCAAACCGCTGCTGCACTAAAATCTGAGCCATTCGGGTTGCCTGGGTATGTATTGTAAGAATATGTTCCAACTATTTTTGAAGCTTGCGCTGTTGTAAGCTTAAATTTTCCTTCGCCATGTGCCACCCAAACACCTAGCTTGCTGCCTGCTAAACTAGCCAGCATTATAGAGTTATTTTTAGGAATAGTCATATTAACAAATCCTGATTCGAATTTATGGGATTCGTTATGGGCCATTTTAGGATGGTTAACTTTTTCATCATACACCAACCCGAGTTCCATCATTAGTTGGCAGCCGTTGCAAACCCCCAAGCTAAGGGTGTCTTTTCTGGCATAAAAATTATCCAATACGGCTTTTGCTTTGGGGTTATAAATAAAAGCACCTGCCCAACCTTTGGCAGAGCCAAGTACATCAGAATTTGAGAAGCCTCCCACAAAAACAATTATATTAATGTCTTCCAGTTTTTCTCTACCCGAAATTAAATCGGTCATATGTACATCCTTAACTTCAAACCCTGCTAAATAAAGTGCATACGCCATTTCACGATCTCCATTTACCCCTTTTTCACGAATGATTGCGGCTTTTGCATTACTCTTCTTGTGGGCTCTATTTAATCCGTACTGAGATAGCTTTCCAGTAAAGGAATCATTGAATTTATATAAGAGGGGTTGCTTTTTATAATTATCAAACCTTTCTTTTGCCAGTTTTTTACCACTTTGATGTTGGTCTAACAAGTACGATGATTTATACCAAATGTCTCTTAACTCATCAATATTATAATTAAATTCGGCATCGAAAGAAATGGTTGGTGCGTTTATCACGGCTCCTAATTCAATATAATCAATACCATATTGATCGAGCCGACTTCTTAGTAAATTATTATTAACTTGTACCAATAAAGCTGCATTTTGATTAAATGCCTTCGTAGTAAGGTCCTGATTTCCCAAATTATCAAGACAAATAATCATACCTGTATTGGGTGTAGAAAAACACATTTCTAATACGGCCGTTATTAACCCTCCATCTGAAACATCATGACCAGCCAAAATTTCATCTTCAGATTCAATTGCGTCTTGAATTACATCAAAAACCAATTTAAAGTAATCTGTATCCTTAATAGTTGGGGCTTCGTTGCCTATATTATTTAGAATTTGAGCCAAACTGCTTCCCCCTAACTTTAACTTGTCTTTGCTTAAATCAATGTAAATTATTGAACTACCTAAATATGGTTTTACAGAAGGCTCAATCACTTTATTTATGTCTGTTACTTCGCCTACGGCAGAAATAATAACTGTGCCAGGAGATTTTACCGATTTGCGCTCTGAATATTTCTGCGTCATCGAGAGGGAATCTTTGCCTGTGGGTATATTGATTCCCAATTCGCAAGCAAAATCACTAACAGCTTCTACCGTTTGGTATAAACGAGCATCTTCCCCTTTATTTTTACAAGGCCACATCCAGTTAGCACTTAGCGATACTCCTGCTAATTTATTTTTGATTGGTGCCCATATAATGTTTGTTAGTGCTTCGGCAATGGCATTTCTTGCCCCTGCTGCCGGGTCTATTAATCCTACGATTGGGGCATGACCAATACTAGTAGCAATGCCTTTTTCACCTTTATAATCAATGGCCATTACACCTACATTATTTAAGGGTAGTTGAATCTGTCCGCAGGTTTGCTGTTTGGCAACTTTACCTGTAACCGAGCGATCCACTTTATTGGTAAGCCAGTCTTTACATGCCACCGATTCTAATTGGAGTACTTTATGTAAGTTTTTTTCAAAATCAGCATCGGAGTATGAGATTGGAGTGAGGCTATTGTTTTGTGTCTCGTCTTTAATAATTGTGGTTGGGGAAGAGCCAAACATATGCATTAAGCCCCAATCCATTGGATTTTTGCCTTTTTTGCCCACAAACTTAAATTGCATATCGCCTGTGGTTTCGCCTACAGTGTACATGGGCGATCGTTCGCGTTGGGCAATCTTAGAAAGGGTTTCTAAATGCTCTTTGCCAATTACCAGCCCCATGCGCTCTTGCGATTCATTACCTATTATTTCTTTTTCAGAAAGAGTAGGGTCGCCAACAGGCAATTTGCTTACCTCAACGGAACCACCAGTAGTTTCTACTAGTTCCGATAAGCAATTTAGGTGGCCACCTGCTCCATGATCGTGGATTGAGATGATGGGGTTTTTATCCATTTCGGCCATGGCACGTACCGCATTAGATACCCTTTTTTGCATTTCAGGATTTGAACGTTGAATGGCATTTAACTCAATCGAATTGGAAAATTCACCTGTGGCTACAGAGGAAACAGCACCACCACCCATACCAATTCTATAATTATCGCCCCCTAATACAACAATCTTATCTCCTTTTTTAGGGTCGTCTTTTAAGCTATCATCGAGCTTGCCGTAGCCAATGCCTCCAGCTTGCATAATTACTTTGTCATAGCCCAATAGTTCGCCATTGGTTTGCTGTTCAAATGTGAGTACACTGCCTGAAATTAGTGGCTGCCCAAATTTATTGCCAAAATCCGAAGCCCCATTAGACGCTTTAATAAGAATATCTAAAGGAGATTGGTAGAGCCAAGGGCGTGGTTTGGTCTCTTTTTCCCAGGGTCTATTTTCTTCGGTGCGGGGGTAAGCGGTCATATATACTGCTGTGCCTGCCAGTGGCATGCTGGCTTTTCCTCCAGCCATTCTATCTCTAATTTCTCCGCCTGAGCCAGTAGCTGCTCCGTTAAACGGTTCCACGGTAGTAGGAAAATTATGAGTTTCTGCTTTGAGTGATATAACTGACTCGTACTCTTTGGTTTCAAAATAATCAGGTTGATATTGGGTTGCTGGTGCAAATTGCTCGGCTTTAGGACCTTTTACAAAAGCCACATTATCCTTATAAGCAGATACCAATCTGTTAGGATTCTCATTTGATGTTTTTCGAATCAGCTTGAATAAAGACGATTTTTTTTCTTCGCCATCAATTACAAAAACGCCATTAAATATTTTATGGCGGCAGTGTTCACTATTTACTTGCGAAAAGCCGAACACCTCACTATCGGTTAAATTTCTGCCCAGTTCTTTACTTACTTCATCTAGGTAAGCTATTTCTTCTTCATTAAGAGCGAGCCCTTCTTGGGCATTATAAGCCGCAATATCTTCGATGTCTAAAATTTCTTCAGGAGCCACATCCAAGTTAAACATAGCTTGGTTGAGACCTTTGTATTTGCGCTGAAGCATAGAATCGAATGTGCCTGAGTCAGCACTAAATTCTTCGATACGTAAAATGCCTTCAACACCCATATTTTGAGTAATTTCAACCGCATTTGTGCTCCAGGGGGTAATCATTTCGCTTCTTGGCCCAATAAAATCACCATCAATAGTTTCTGCTTCTATTAAGTTAGCATTACCAAAAAGCCAGGATAGTTTTGGATAAGCACCTAATGCCATTGCTTCGGAGGTTTGCACGGCAAAAATGGAATCGGAATTGTTTTTAAAGAAAGTAATCATGCAGCTGAAAATTAAGGAGCAAAGTTAGTTTATTCGTTTGAACTTGAGGTTGAAGTAGTCTTGTGATTTTCGTTCCAATATTTGAACAAACACAGGTAGTAAGTATGCAAAATGAAAGTCAAACACACAGATTGCATACTTAAATATTCTAAATGTTTTCCAAATAGCTCAATATAGACGAACAATATTTATTTAAAATGGTTTTTACTCCGATTTAAAAAATTAGGCTAAGTTCTAATTAATACAGCAATAAAGTATAGAATCGACAATTTAGAGCTAAAAAAACAAACATAACAACGCTATGACGTCATTCCTGCGTAGGCAGGAATCTGTAAATATGGGGAAGCTATAAACATTATGGGTGTTCTAAATTTACAAATAGCCTTTATTAGTTTGTAGCATCCTGCAGGGCGGATTCCTGCCTACGCAGGAATGACGTAACGCTATTTTTTTTGGTTATTATCAGAGAGAGTGCTGTTTTTAATCCGATAGCCATGCTGTATTAATTAGAACTTAGCCAAAAATTATAATAGAAGAGTTTTCCATGGGTAATATCAACTGTTTTGTAATCTAGAAATTGGTTTTGTATCAAGTGAGGTTTGATTCTATCAACAGGAATTACCCGATCAAATTTACCTAGTGCAATATGTACTGGTATTTGGTGTTTTACAGAAATTTGAGCAATTCGTTTGGGGCTTAATTTCATCAATCTAAAAGCAGTCCAACTATTATAAATGCGTACCCTTTCAGATGCCTCTTTCATATGGAGCAGGGCAAATTTTTGAAGCCCTTTATTCAAAATTCCCAAACGAGTTAATGCGTTAGATATTTTTATAAAAGCCGGATAAGAGTTGAGCATCCCTTTAAATACGCTCCGCATTACTGCGGTACCAGTAGCTATTTTATAAAGGCGGCTTGCTACTATGCCATCGGCTGCCGAAAGATAAATGGCCTTAACTCTTTGTGGATATAAACGGAAAGTAGTTAGTGCAAACCGACCTCCTAAACTGTAGCCTGCTAAAGAAAATTGGGTTAAATTCTCCTGTTCAATTAAAAAATTAAAATAGGCTTTCCAGTTTGGTGGGGTTAAGGGGCTGCCTGTGGCAAGTACGCTCTTGCCGTGGAAAAATAAATCAATTGAAATTACTTTTAATTGAGGCTCGGCTTTGGCTAACCATTCGTATGCTGTTGCTTCTTGCCCAAAACCGTGAAAGCAAATAATTGTATTCGATGCTTCCGTATTATAAACCACATACGAAAGTTTGCTGGTTCCTATGTAAATATTTTTTCTAATGGAGTTGACTTTTGGTTTCTTGCAAAGTACAAAAAGAAAACAATTAATAGAGTTACCCTTAAGAGATTAAAAATTTTGCACCTATTCAGGTCTAACTATTGGGTTACTTTAACCTAAATTTAACTGCAATGTACGCAATGGATTTGCTAAGAACGCTAAGAAAAATACTGCAGTCTTTGCGAATTCTTGGCGACCTTTGCGGTTAAACAGTTTTTACCTTTCATAATGAATTAGCAATCGTTAGAGTTGGAGAGAAAAGAGGATATATCAATAAGAATGGCAAATATATTATTGAGCCTAAATTTGATGGAGCTAGAAATTTTTATGCACCAATAGCAGCTGTTAAGATTGATGATAAATGGGGATATATCAATTTAAAAGGTCAGATAATAATTAAGCCACAGTTTGATAAAGTTTTTGATTTTCAAAACAATTATGCACTTGTTAAATCTAAGGATAAATGGGGTTATGTTTCAAATACAGGTAAAATTCTGTTTAAGCCTCAGTTTGATGTCGCAGGGGCATTTACTGATAGTGGTTTTGCATTAATAGCAAATAATGGTAAAAATTGGACTCACGGTAGAAAGTGGGGGTTTATCAATACAAAAGGCGATTTTTTAATAAAACCAATATTTGAAAAAGCCTACGATTTCAATAATGGAATAGCAATGGTAAAATTAAACGCTAAATGGGGATTAATTAATACAGAAGGTGAATTTATAATAACTCCAAAGTTTGATTATATCTATAGATTTTCCGAAGGTTTAGCAGGAGTTGAAATAGGAAAGAAATATGGATTTATTAATAAAAAAGGAGAAATTGTTATAGAGCCTAAATTTGAGTCTATAAATGATTTTATGAATGGGAGATCGAGGGTGAAAATAGATAATAGAATAGTATATATCAATACAAAAGGAGAGGTAATACCTCATACAAATAAAATAAAATAGGTACTGCCAAATTATGAAAATTACAATATTATTTTTTAATTTACTACTATTCATATTTCTAATTTCATGTTCAGAAAAAAAACAAGTCATTTCTTATACTCCTGTACAAAAAACAATAGATGCGTATGATTTAGATGGAAATGAAATGATGGTGGCTCAAAATATTAAAATGAAACCAAAAAGCTTTATCAATACTATAAATAAAGATACGGTTATGATTATTCATCACCTTGGTCAAACAGGATTTCATTTTTACAATGCTGTTGCTTTTTCAGACGAGAAAAAAGGGGTTATTGTTGGCGGAGCAGGATTGAGAATACGAACTACAAGAGATGGTGGTTTGCATTGGCAAGAAAATAAATTTTCAAGATTTGCCAATACGTTTTATTCAGTTGCTGTAAAAAACGATACCATTTTTGTAGTAGGCGAAAATAAAAATATTTATAGAAGCACCAATTTTGGGAAACATTGGGAAATTTTTGATACAGATGTGTTACTAAACCAACATCTAAAAGCCAAAGCAACTGAAATTGCAAGAAAATACAGTCCTCGTTACTACAAAATTAAATTTTACAAGCATACAGGAATTGTGGTAGGGGATTATGATAAAACCAAAAAAGCAAAACCCATACTATTAAAAACCACTGATACTGGTAAAACTTGGCAAATACTTAAACCAACAGGTCTTTTAAATTTTGAAACAGGAATTTTTGATGTTGCAATTGTCTCTGAAGAATTGCTGTATATAGTAACCTTTAAAGGAAATTGTTATAAAAGTACAGATGGCGGTAATACTTGGAATTTGCAGTATAGAAATATAAAAACATCATTAAATACCATTCAATTTCTAAATGAAAACGAAGGTTTTATTGCGGGAATGAATTCTACATTGTGTTATACTAATACTGGAGGTAAAGTTTGGGAAAAGATACCTTTAGAATTAAATAAACATCTAAATATTACCAATATTCGTTACATAAATAATGAGAAAGCAATTTTTACCGTTGCCAGTCAAAATGGTGAATTAAAAGCCGATTTACTTTACCAAATAGATATAAAAACAAAAGCTATTAAATCTGTATTTAGTAAAAAGGATACAACAGTTACTTTTAAAGGAAATACTTATGGACTATTTACCTTAAAAAATAATTTGTATGTTTTAGACAGAAACAACTTGTATAAAATGCCTTTTAAGTTCATCAAGGAGTAAAGGTAAAACTCTTGCTACTTAGTAAATTATAAACATAGGGGCTAAATAGAGCCCGTCTATAAACTCGGTGTCTGGTTCAGAAAGTTCGCTATCAAGGCTTTGCGAAGTCAAAAAAAGCGGTTCCGATAGCTATTCGGAATTACAGGGGTAATCAGGCGCAGCCGAGTATTTTTTTAACAAGCCTGCCTTGCCGGCTAGGCAGGCATAACGAAGGTAGCGGACTTTATGGACAGACACTAAATAGGATTTTTTGTTAACATCGTTCTATTAAGCGTTAGGCTCACAAAGTTTTTACAACTCTTTCAGCCTCCGCAATAATATCCTTCGGGTAATCGTGAAGTTCTAAAATTTTGATGGCATTTCTGGTAGTTAGTGGCCCCATTTTTAGTTTATGGTCAAAATCTAAATCATAATTTGTTACTTGCTCAGTAAAATGATAAAGTGCATAGCCCTCTTTTTCTAATAATTCTGTCAACTCAATATCGTGGGTTGATACAAAAACAAAATGATTTCTTTTATTGAGGTAGGAAAGAATTGCTTTGCCACCTGAAATTCGCTCAACAGTGTTAGTGCCTTTAAAAATTTCATCTAGTATAAATAAGCAAGGAGTTTTATCCTCAGAAGCGTCAATAAGCTGCTTAATGGTATTAACCTCCTCCAAATAATAGCTCGTATCGTCTAACAAATCATCGGTAATTCTAATGGAGGTGTAAATTTTAAAAAATGGGGCTGTGTATTTAGTTGCAAAAACAACATTTAAAGTTTGGGCCAACAACGCATTGATTGCAACCGTTCTTATAAAGGTAGTTTTACCAGACATATTTGAGCCTGTTAATAACATACTTTTCCCATCCAAGTCAACGTTATTCGAAACACAATTTTCAATTAGTGGATGAACCAACTCATCGGCTAAAAGCCTCTTTTCCTGAGAAAATACAGGTGTACAAACCAATGGGTTACCAGCTTTTAAGGAAGCTACCGAAATAGCTGAGTCAATTTCTCCTATAAAACAAAATAGTTTATCTATGCTTTCTCTTTCTTTACTAATCGAATCGATAAAACTGTAAAAGATAATATACTCTAAATTGAAAAATATTTTAACTAGTTCCGTTAACGCCCACCCTGTTCCTGAAAAATCATTACCCAAGTCTTTTTCGAACCCTATAAACTTCATCTTTCGGCTAAACGAGTCTATATCTTTTAAAAAAGTTAAAGTCTTTGTAAAAACCCTGAATTTTAGAATATGAAGATAGCTTTCGAGCCACCATCATACTCTTTCGCAACTGAACAACTCCATTTACATATAAATCTATATTGAGTTTGTTTTTATAATGTGTGAGCCAATTAAGGACGAGTATAGGTATTATTGCTAATATGAAAATGGGTTTGAAAAGAGCCATAATTAGAGTAGCAATTGCACCCAATGAAGCTAAATAAGCGAACCACATATAAGGAGGTTTAGCCGGGTGATCTCCATTGATGAGCGACTCTAAATCATAGCTTTCACGTGTATTAAGTTCAGAAAGAAGCATTTGAAAATCAAGTCTCAGCGAATCATTTTTGTTAAATATCTGCGATAAGGAATCGAATCTGAGCAGGCTAGTCTTGTCATAAATCGTTCTTAATTTATAGTACAAATATTGCTGTCCAATTTTGGAAGATGTTCTATCAATAAATAGGAAAATCTCATCCAGATCTAAATCGGAAGATGTTCGGTCTGAGATGATTTGATATGCCTCCTCTTGATGTTTATTGTTCCTGAAATATTTTTCAATAAGGTTAAACGGACGGTATTTTTCAAACTTGGGGTTTCC
>Ga0256839_1001175_pt1 | contig 32420 bp, 25 predicted proteins | sample 354166metaG_FD_185968 | JGI IMG/M metagenome (GOLD analysis project Ga0256839, IMG submission 185968) | Hydrothermal vent microbial communities from Mid Atlantic Ridge, Atlantic Ocean - 354-166 | ecosystem: Environmental > Aquatic > Marine > Hydrothermal vents | place: Atlantic Ocean: Mid... | reverse complement strand
GTACTTGCATGCAGTGTAATTTGCACAGGTACTTCAGTAGGCAATTGTTGGAATGATTCGACAGCTGCCTCACTTCCAAAAAACGAAGGCAGATGATGTATACTAATGCCCACGCTCGAACGCACATACTGATAAGCCAAACCCACTCTTGATAAAAGGTTGTTGAAGCTCGAGCGTAGCCGCCATGGTGCGAAAACCATTGTCGGCTTTGATCCATTGTATCCGAGAACTGGCGAAAAAAGCAATGCCCCTGTCTATTCCTGTAAACGCTGGATTCAAATACAGGCGATTGGCATAAAACTGAGAAAAAGCAGGATCTTGAGCGTGTAGCTTCAAGCTCAAAAAGAGCGCAACCCAAAAGCAGTAGGATCTCAAGTTGATCATAAACAACAATACACACCCAAACGTTACACATAACTCGACAACAGCCCTTTTCTATCCACTTTTTCCTTACCTTTGCAGCCATTTTACAATCCTCCCCTTTGGGCAAACAAAGTTTTATGCGTCAAATCCGCAACGTGGCGATTATCGCCCATGTCGATCACGGCAAGACCACACTGGTCGACAAGATGCTCCATGCTGGCCGTCTTTTTCAAGATCATCAGAAGCCAGGCGAACTGATCATGGATCACAACGATCTGGAGCGTGAACGAGGCATCACCATTTTGGCAAAAAATGCCTCCATGCATTGGAAAGGCGTAAAGATCAACATCATCGACACGCCCGGGCACTCCGATTTCGGCGGCGAGGTAGAGCGCGTACTCAATATGGCCGATGGGGTATTGCTGTTGGTCGATGCCTTTGAAGGGCCTATGCCACAGACGCGCTTTGTACTGCAAAAAGCACTGGCCTTAGGCCTCAAACCCATCGCTGTCATCAACAAAGTGGACAAGGAGAACTGCACACCCGACGAAGTACACGAAGCCGTATTCGACCTGATGATCGAACTCGATGCCAGTGAGGAACAGCTCGACTTCCCCACACTCTATGGCTCAGCCAAGCAAGGCTGGATGAGCCACAGCTGGCAAGCGCCCACCAACAGTATCGAGCCCCTGCTCGACACTATCCTGGAGCAGGTACCTCCGCCACAAGTCAGCCAAGGCACCCCACAGCTACTCATTACCTCGCTCGAATATTCCAACTACATTGGCCGTATCGCCATTGGTCGCTTACATCGCGGTCAACTCAAAGCGGGCCAAGCCGTTTCGCTAGTCAAGCGCGACGCCTCGGGCATCGTGCGCAGCCGCATCCGCACGCTGTATGTCTTCGAAGGTTTGGGCAAAGAGCAAGTCGATGAAGTACAGGCCGGCGATATTTGTGCTGTAGCTGGTATCGAAGGCTTTGAAATTGGCGATACCATTGCCGATGTGGAAGCGCCCGAAGCATTGCCTCCTATCGCTATCGACGAGCCCACCATGAGTATGCTGTTCACCATCAACGACAGCCCATTTTTCGGCAAAGAAGGCAAGTACGTCACTTCTCGTCATATCAAAGAACGCCTCGAAGCCGAGCTTGAGCGCAACTTGGCCCTACGCGTAGAAGAAACAGAATCAGCCGATGCCTTCCGCGTCTATGGGCGCGGTGTGTTGCACCTAGCCATACTCATCGAAACGATGCGGCGCGAAGGCTATGAGCTCCAAATTGGCCAACCACAGGTCATCCTCAAACGCATCGACGGCAAAATACACGAACCCATAGAGGAGCTCAAGATCGACTTGCCCGAAGCCTATGCCGGCACCGCCATCGATATGGTGACGCGCCGAAAAGGCCAGATGCACCAGATGGAACCCAAAGGCAGTCGCGTCTTGCTCACTTTCGAAATTCCCTCGCGCGGTATCATAGGTCTGCGCAGCCAAATGCTCACTGCCACCGCTGGAGAAGCCATCATGACGCATCGCTTTATCGAGTTTCAACCACATAAGGGCGACATCCCCGGCAGGCAAAATGGCTCACTTATCAGTATGGAGACGGGTAAAGCCATCCCATACTCCATTGCCAACCTCCAGGAGCGAGGCAAGTTTTTCGTAGGGCCCAATGAAGAAATCTACGAAGGCCAAGTAGTAGGCGAAAACAGCCGCCCAGGCGACATGGTGGTCAACCTCACCAAGACCAAGAAGCTGACCAACATGCGAGCGGCAGGCTCTGATGCCAAGCTCAAGTTGATCCCGCCACTGCGCTTCTCTCTGGAAGAAGCGCTAGAATACATCCAAGAGGACGAGTACGTAGAAGTGACGCCAAAGTCTATTCGCTTGCGCAAAATTCACCTCAAAGAACACGAGCGCAAACGCGCAAAAAATGCAGCCAAGGCCATTGTTTGCTGAAAAAGACAATGAAATGACCAGTACTTGCCTTCAATTCATCATAACAAGGCAAGTCCACACGGGAGACTAGCTGCCAATGCTTAGAGAAGATAATGTCTCTGCCTCAAGTCAATTGCTCAATGCAAACGCGCACTGATGAGATTTAAAAACTCACTGCGCGTCTCAACATTCTGAAAGGCTCCAGTAAAAGCAGAAGTCGTCGTCACAGAGTTTTGTTTTTCCACACCACGCATCATCATGCACAGGTGCTGGGCTTCGATGACCACTGCTACTCCCAGTGGCTTGAGGGTCGATTGAATGCATTCCAAAATTTGATGCGTAAGGCGTTCTTGCACCTGCAAGCGCCGCGCAAATACATCTACCACACGCGGCAACTTGCTCAATCCAACGATGTATCCATTAGGGATATAAGCGATATGTGCTTTGCCGAAGAAGGGCAACATGTGGTGTTCGCACAAGCTATACAACTCGATGTCTTTGACAATCACCATTTCGGAATAATCTTCGGCAAACATCGCACTGCGCAAGATAGCAGCCGCATCCATTTGATAGCCTTGTGTGAGAAACTGCAAGGCTTTAGCCACGCGCTCAGGTGTCTTCAACAGGCCTTCACGTGAAGGGTCTTCCCCAATTTCACGCAACACATCTCGATACATATTGGCCAGGCGAGTACACTGTACATCCAAGCCGTCTTCTGAAAAGTGAGCCATAATTTCTTTTTTACATCCAAAGACACCTCAACCATTGGGGCCATAGTACTCCGCATAAATATTTTCAGTTTCTACCAACCTGACGCAATGCAACTGTACTCCTCGAGCGCGCAAATGTGGCTCCAATTCTTTCCAAAACACCACGACCAAGTTTTCAATTGTCGGTTGGAGGTCTTTGGGAATAAAGTCTACATCGAGATTTAAATTGGTGTGATCAACCTTATCAGTAATCACACGGCGAATAATAGCCCCTAACTCTTTGACATTGATGATAAAGCCGGTTACGGGATCAGGTTCTCCTTTGACCGTTACAAACAACTCAAAATTGTGGCCATGCCAGTTTTTGTTGGCACATCGCCCAAAGACGCGAAAGTTCTCTTCTTCGCTCCAGTGAGGCACCCACAACTTATGTGCTGCATTAAATCGCTCTCTACGCGTCAGATATACCATATCGATTGCTGAGAATTGAAAGCACAGACTCAAGCGGCCGCAAAGGTACGAAGTGGCCAGTTGATAACCGCGCCTTGTGTACAGATGTATTCGCTCCTTCAGGCATTACTTGCCAACTTTCGCTATCGTCGGTCATTACATCTAACCAGTCGAAGAAAATTCGCCGTGTGCAAGATGAACGCTTTCTTTGGGTTTGCGTTCATTTTGGGCTGACCAAAATTAATCCGATGCGCTCACATCTTATTACCACCATATTGCCTACCCAGGCAGGTGTAGTATCCAAGCGTTGGCGCGTTTTGGGGCATGTCCTTATCTGGTTACTACTACTGTTGCTGCTCACCTTTGTGGAAATACGTACTAACAACTTCGACTTTTGGTTTTCACTAACTAATAATCTTGTCAGCATAGCTATTTACATAGCCGTAGTCTACCTCAATATTTACTATCTCATTCCCAATTATTTGGGCAAAAAGCGCTTTGGTACTTATATAGCACTTTTAATCCTATCGGTCATTATATTCACCCCGCTAAAGACCATAGCACTATACTTCAAATGGGCCAATTTTCCCGCTATCCAGGCCCAGCTGCTGCGCGAAATGAACCTCTACTTTATCCCTACTTTTTTAGTAGCATCTGTTTCCACACTTTTCAACATCGTCTCTGACTGGGCACAGCAACTGCGCAAGCAACAGGAGCTACAGACCAAAACCATGCAAAGCGAGCTCAACTTCCTCAAATCGCAAATCAACCCCCACTTTTTATTCAATACGCTCAACAACCTCTATGCACTCACGCTCAAAAAAGACCCACGCGCACCCGAGATTATCATCAAACTCTCAGAAATGATGCGCTACATGCTCTACGAATGCAACGAAAAACGCGTACCCCTCCAAAAAGAAGTGGACTATATACAAAATTACCTGGCCTTAGAACGCCTCCGACAAGGCAACACAGGCACTATTAGCTTCGAGATACATGGACGCATCAAAGAACAACAAATTGCACCGCTCATATTTATTCCCTTTCTGGAAAACGCATTCAAACACGGCCTTAACAATCAGTTAGCTACTGGCTTTGTTCACATAGATCTAAAGGTCTCAGGAAAAAGCGTTCGATTCTATATCGAGAATAGCAAAGCCGATCGCCTTCCCAATACAGGTAACAAACCCAGTGGTGGTATCGGCCTAGCTAATGTACGCAGACGCCTGGACCTACTCTACCCGCGCAAATACCAACTCAATATAGAAGATCGTCCCGATACTTGGGTTGTCAGCCTTGAGCTCGAACTGGACTGAATTGAACACTAAAAAAACATTTAACACCATGATCCGAACCATTATCGTTGACGACGAACCACTGGCACTCGATGTACTCGAGACTTATATTGAGCAGGTGCCAGAATTAGAGTTAATTGCCCGCTGTACCAATGCACTAGAGGCAAACAAGGTACTCACTGAACAGCAAGTCGACCTGATGTTTCTCGACATCCAAATGCCTCAGCTCACAGGCATCGACTTTCTCAAGTCATTGATACGTCCCCCTCTGGTAGTCTTCACCACGGCCTATCCCAACTACGCCCTAGAAGGCTTTGAGCTCGACGCACTGGACTACCTACTCAAGCCCATCAGTATGGAGCGCTTTCTCAAGACCGTCAATCGTGCCAGCGAAATGCTCAAACTCCGCCATGCGGAAGACAATCTGCGACCACATGCCGATATGGGGCTTGAAGCCCATGATGATTTTATCTTCGTCAAAGCTGACAAAAAATTGGTACGTGTCAATTACGACGATGTCTTGTACATCGAAGGGCTAAAGGATTACGTAATCATCCGAATGGACAAAAGGCGTATCATCACGCTGCAAACGATGAAAAGCCTAGAAGACAAACTTCCCAAGCATCGATTCAAGCGCATTCACCGAAGTTACATTGTCAATTTGGACAAGATCCAAGCCATTGTCGGTAATATGGTAGAAGTCATTGAAAAAGGGCAAGTCAAGCATTTGCCCGTAGGCAAAAACTACCGAGAAGAGTTGTTGGAAATCATCAACAACAAGCGCCTTTAACATGTGCCCATCAATAGTAGTTGTCCCAATATGCAACAGTTGCCAGAACACACTCAGGAGTGGATAGAGAAATTTGTAGGTCCCATTCGGCAAATACGCCACTTAGGAGGCGGCAGCATCAACGATGTGCGGCAAGTAGATGGGCAAAAGGGCAGCATCGTCATCAAACTGGGGCACAATGCAGCGGCTATCCACATGTTTGAGGCAGAAGCAAAGGGATTGCGCCTGCTCGCACAGTGCGGTGCCGTCCACACGCCGCAGGTGCTCGGCATGTACACACGACCACCAATACTAGCCCTAGGGCATATTTCAAGGGGTCAGCCCTCACGCCGTTTTTGGGTTACCTTTGGAGAAGCTCTAGCCCAACTACATCGGCACTCAGCTCCTACTTTTGGCCTACCACACGACAATTACATCGGCACGCTGCCGCAGCAAAACCGCCCTACAACTGATGGCCCCACCTTTTACAGAAAATATCGACTCGAAGCCCAGCTACACCTTCCCGGATGCCAACAGTGGTTCACGAACAACGATTTGCGCGCTTTTGAGCGCCTATTTGCCCGCCTAGAAGCCTTGCTGCCTGACGAACCACCTGCCCTCATCCACGGCGATTTGTGGAGTGGCAACTTTCTGTGCAATTCACAAGGACAAGCCGTCCTGATCGATCCGGCTGTCTGTTATGCTTACCGAGAAATGGACATTGCCATGGCCCACCTGTTTGGTGGGTTTGACCCTGTGTTTTTCGAAGCTTATGCCGCTAACTGGCCACATGCCGATGGCCTATCCGAGCGTATTGAGCTCTTTCAACTATACTATTTGTTGGTACACGTCAATCTATTTGGCGGTAGTTACGTAAGTGCTGTGCGCCGAACTTTGCACAAGCTCACTTAGTAAGCACTATCAGCCCATCCGAGCTGTAAACGAATCAGACTTCTTGATTACTTTTCCATCAATGTGCATCTTAGGCAGCACGAAGCAAGTATGTACGCTCGTTTTTGTAGGGCAAACTTGTGCGACCAAAAATCGATCTATGCAAGCAAGTTTGACGTGGTTTTTCCTTCACTGTATCATTCTGGTTAGTGGCATTTGGTGGTTAAACCGTGCACGTGCTCCCCGCTATTTCCATTTATGGGCATGGCCGCTATTGTTGTGGTCGAGTATTCTACTGCCCACTGCGCGATGGCCGCTGCCAAGCTGGTCTACGTGGGCTGCGTCATTAGCACAATTGCAACTATGGGCCTTCTACTTGCCATCGCTGGAAATAAACGGCGCCCTACTTGTTGGTGTCATCTACTTTTTGGGCTTTGCCTGGATGTTGGCTTGCTGGGTCACCCGCCTTACCCACCCCATGTGGGTTGCTGCCTTTCGGCAAAAACCGGAATATGCTACGGCCCAATTATTGATGGACAGCGCACTCGTGCTATTGTGGTGGCAACCCCTAGCTTGGTATGGGCAACGCTTGTGGCAACAACAACTCCAGCGCTTGCCCTATCCCTGCCAGTCACTACGTCAAATCGCCTTGCACGGATCACTCTGGCTTACAATCATGTATGCACTTTGCAACTGGCCACACCTGCATCAATGGACAACGCGTCACTTCGATCAACCGCTGGCGGCTATCTTGACCTACCCACTATGGCAGTATCGGCCTGCACCTACCGATACTGCGCAATGGTGGATACAATGGGGCCCTCTCAAATTAACCCTGCATCAACAAGCTGACGGCAAGCTTGGTGGTACGCACCAAATTCTACTATCTGACTGGCAGCAAGTGCACCATGTAGTGCCTCGCCTGTGGCATGGCCAAACGGAAGTGACCGTACATACCTTTCAAATCACAATGTGGCAAGACGACCTGGGTACGGTACGTGCCATGCCCTGGCCCGCTAACAAATGGCCTAATGACCACCAACTCGATTGGGATGGCTTAGTGGGATGGCAGCTCTACCTACAAGCCGAAGGCGCCGTGGTGCACTCGCTAGTCGTTCATGTGAACAACCCTGAAGCACTGTACTACCCGCCCGTGCCACTACCTGCACCACCAGAAACTGATACCACGTGGCCTTTCCAGATCGTCTCATTGCCCAACATGCCGACGATCATACGCCTTGATACTACTGAGCCACGTGCTGCTAAACTCATTCCACTATATTCGGATAGCACGCGTTACCAACTCATACATGTACCTGGTTTTCGCACTTACAGGCGCTTGATCAACGAATCAGAAGATCTCTTTGCGCGTAGCAAACAACCCAGTGGCCTATGGCTGCAACCGCCCATCGATTATTGGCATTTGCCCGAGTGGACAAGCTCTACAGATCAGTACATAGGTCTGTGTGTGGGTAATCTTTGTGCAGCACCCGAACTAAGCCTTATTCGCCCTGAAGTGTGGCGAGGCGCAAAAGTGCACTTGCAGGTAGACACCCTAGCACTTGAGCTGGTTCAAGCTGAGCTCATCGTCCAAAAGCCAGCGCATCCTCCACAACAGTATTGGTTATGGGGTGATATAGCCAGCCAAATAGCTGAGCTACGAGCTAGCCAATCAGTTCCTACAAGTTTTTACTTCCAGAACCTCGTCATACGCGATAACAACCACAAGCTGTGGCATGTAGCTCGGGCATTTGCATTTCACACTGCGGCTAAAGGCATGTGGCATGTCCAGATGAGAGGAGCTCCCCCACTATCCGACAGCAGCTCTATCTACGACACGGTCCTGGTCTTCTCGGGCAGTTTGCGTCAGCTGCTCGAGGCGGCCACCCAAACTCGTGCAAACCGCATCGACATACCACCTCACTTGGCCGAAAGACCCGTATCGCTATCGCTCTATCTGAATCGCGATGCTTTGCGTGCTACACCACGCATCTTGCTCGAAACTTTACGAAGAATGTACCACCTGCAAATCAGCAGCAGTTGGCAGCGACCATCTAATCACTATGCCCTCATTGCCGACTACCGCGACCAACTCCAGTTGTGGCAAGTCAAAGACAGCCTCCAACTCGAGCTTCGCCAAGCACTGGCCAATGACTCGCCCTGGTACGAAACGCTCGGTGCCCACACCCTTGACGAGTTGGCACACCAGCTCGAGGAGCGGTTTGGCATTTACATCAGCCTGTGGCAGCCGCCTACCGGCAAATACTTTTTTTCGCTGCCCACTCACAGCTTGGCACAAACCGCAGAGGTGCTAGCACAGCAATATGGGCTCACACTTGAACAGACTTTTCGCCCACTCCAAATGATAGTGGTACGCAGCCCCAGCAGATGGGCGATACCTACTGTACTTCGATAAGGTGCGCTTCTCGCACCTTGAGCTGACCTATTGGCGCCAGTTCAAGTGTATGAGTAGCTGCTGCTGCTAAAAAGGCATCTACCCCTTCGGGTGCAACCGCCACCAGCAAGCCACCACTCGTCTGTGGGTCACACAACATCCAGCGCTGCCGCTCGTCAAGCGGGCCTATTTTGTGCCCATAACTCTTCCAATTGCGACGCGTACCACCTGGTATGCACCCCTCATCGAGGTAGTACTCAAGTACTGCTTTATCGATAAAGGGGACTTGATCAAACCACACTTCTGCACTCAGGCCACTGGCCTCGCACATCTCTGACAAGTGCCCTAATAAGCCGAAGCCCGTCACATCGGTCATGGCGTGTACTTGTTCGAGCGTGCCAAATGTGGCGCCTGCATTGTTGAGGCGCACCATCCAGTCGCGGGCCAGCGTAGCGTGTTGAGGCAACAGTTTCTTCTTCTTTTGGGCTGTAGCCAAAATGCCTACGCCCAGTGGCTTGGTAAGGAACAGCAAATCGCCAGCGCGTGCTCCACCATTGCGCTTCAAGTGCTCAATGCGCACACGCCCTGTCACAGCTAACCCAAAGATGGGCTCGGGCGAGTCGATGCTATGGCCGCCTGCTAAAGGGATGCCTGCCTCGGCACAAGCAGTACGCCCGCCAGCTACCACCTCGTTGGCTACCTCAGGTGGCAGCTTGTCGATCGGCCAGCCCAGTACTGCTATGGCCATGAGCGGCGTACCGCCCATGGCGTAGACATCGCTAATCGCATTGACCGAGGCGATGCGCCCAAAATCGAAGGGATCATCTACGATAGGCATAAAAAAATCGGTCGTACTAATGACCGCAGTACCATCACCCAGATCGAATACAGCAGCATCATCGCGAGCTTCGTTACCCACAAGCAAGCCTGCAAATTGCTGTGGCATAGTATGGTGTGCTAAAATGCGATCGAGCACGGCAGGTGCTATTTTACAGCCACAACCAGCACCATGGCTGTATTCAGTGAGCTTCCATCCTTTTTGTTGTGTATCCATTGGTCTTTTCGTTAAAAGGGATGATGAGATTTTTTGCTTTGCGCGAAATACCTTTATCGCGCAGTAGTTTCAAGTGGCCACTTAAAGTGCAAGAGTGCACGGGCAGCTTCTACTACATCACCTGAATCCACAGGCAGTTCGACCAGGGTAGGTGGTGGATGCTTTTCCAAAAAATAATCGTAGGTCTTGTCGTAATAGCGCAAGGCAATAGCAGCTGCTTGGTCGAGCTTCCCAGCCTCGATTGCCTCGATTGCTGCCTGTAGCCACTGTCCACCTAAGCGTTTTTGTATTTTGCGAAAAGCAGCGATTAACGCATCGGGAGAAAACTGCCCGTATTCGGCAACCAGCCGACTTACGCGCAAAGGGAAGGGAACAAGCAGGCGTACATAGGGCGCCCGGCGCATTTGCTCCCACAAGCCCTCGGGGATACACACCCGACCAATAGCCCTACTTTCGCTTTCGATCCATACTGGCCGAGCTGGATCGATCTGGCGCCACTGCTCAAAAAGATCATTCTCGAATTGCTCCGTAGTGGGCTGTGGTGCCTGCCCCAAACCACCAAATGCAGAGCCCTTGTGGTGTGCCAGTCCTTCCAAGTCAATCACTTGCGCACCAAGGCGTGCCAGCTCGTGCAAGACAGCTGTCTTGCCACTACCTGTGCGTCCACCTAAAAGTACTATGGGGCGCTCCATTTGGTGAAAGCCCTCGAGCACGTAATTGCGCCATGCCTTGTAACCGCCTTTTAGCGTATAGGTTTCAAAACCAGCACGTTCGAGTAGCCAAGCTACGGAGCCACTCCGTTGGCCACCTCGCCAACAGTGGACAACCACGCGTCGGCGGGGCACGAGCTGCTGAGCTTTTCGCACCATCTGTGCCATGCGTGGCCCTACCAGTTCGAGGCCGCGCAACAAGGCTTCCTGAGGCCCCTCTTGTTTGTAGATAGTGCCTACCTCAGCGCGCTCTTCGTTGCTGAACAAGGGGAAGTTGATGGCATGGGGTATGTGGCCTTGTGTGTACTCGGCAGGCGTACGCACGTCGAGTAGGGGCAAATCGCGGTAACGGTCAATCCAAGCTGAAACGGTCAGTACTTGTGGCATGGTGTAAAACTATTTTGGGGTACCTATAGCGCCCATCGTTCGCCGTACAGCATCTTGCCATCCAGTATAGCGCGCATGGCGTTCCTGAGGGTCCATCTGAGGATGGAACGCCCGAGCCAACTGCCAGTTTTGCGCAAGCGACTCCACAGGCAGCCATCCTTTTCCCGTGGCGGCCAGCATAGCAGCTCCCAGAGCCGTGGTTTCCGTCACTGCAGGGCGTTCTACGCGCGTTTGCAGCATATCAGCTTGAAACTGCATGAGGAAGTCATTGGTAGCGGCCCCACCATCTACACGTAAGGCGGAAAGCTCGATGCCAGCGTCCTGCTGCATGGTTTCCAGTACATCCGTAGTCCGATAGGCGATGCTTTCAAGCGTAGCGCGAATGACGTGGTTTTTGTCCGTACCTCGACTCAGGCCAAAAATTGCGCCGCGTGCATGTGGATCCCAATAGGGGGTACCCAAGCCCGTAAAAGCGGGTACTACATATACCCCTTGACTATCAGGCACCTTAGCAGCAAAGTATTCGCTGTCGCGCGCCTCGTCGATGAGCCGTAACCCATCGCGCAGCCACTGTATGGCGGCACCAGCAATAAATACACTACCCTCTAAAGCATAACTCACCTGCCCATTAAGTGACCAGGCTACAGTTGTCAGCAGCCCATGCTGGGATGGGACGGGCTTGTGGCCTGTATGCATGAGCAAAAAGCAGCCGGTACCATAAGTATTTTTGGCCATGCCCGAGTGCAGACAAGCTTGCCCAAAGAGTGCCGCTTGCTGATCGCCAGCTACGCCATGAATGGGAATTTCACCACCCAACAAGGAAGTGGTACCGAAAAAAGCATTGGATGCCCGTACTTCGGGCAGCATTTCGATAGGCACATCTAGCGCCCTGCACAGCTGCCTATCCCACTGCAATTCATGTATATTGAACAACAAGGTACGCGAGGCATTGCTCACATCTGTAGCGTGCACGCGTCCTTCAGTGAGCTTGAATACGAGCCACGAGTCGATGGTGCCAAAAGCCAACTCGCCAGCATCTGCACGACGCCTCAGCTCGGGATGGTGATCCAACAGCCATTTCACTTTCGTACCCGAAAAATAGGAATCGGCCATTAATCCTGTAGCTTCTCGCAAGTAATCAGCTACGCCATTGGCCTTGAGTTGCTCACAGATGTCGGCCGTGCGCCTATCTTGCCAGACGATGGCTCTGCTCACCGGCTGCCCCGTATGGCGATCCCAAATGACTGTAGTTTCGCGCTGGTTGGTAATACCGATGGCTACTACCTGCTCGGGCGTCACGCCATGAGTCGTCATTACCTGGCGAGCTACTTCTAGCTGGGTGTTCCAGATTTCTTGGGCGTCGTGTTCCACCCAGCCGGGTTTTGGAAAATACTGGGGAAATTCTTTTTGTGCAATAGCGCATACTTGCCCACGCTGGTCGAATAAAATAGCGCGCGAGCTAGTCGTACCCTGATCGAGGGCCAGTACAAATTGTTGTTTAGACGAACTTTTCGAATGCATGAGCGATGTACCTTTGCGGTTCCTCAATGAACCCTCAAAGATAAGTTTACCATCTACACCTTGAAATCATCCGACATGCAGGTGCTGCACTTCGACTACCGCAAGGTTCCCGGTTTTTCCCCTAAAGATCTGGCTTATTTATGCGACGATCCGCGCTTGTCAAGCTTTTGCCTTTGGCCACAAAAGTTAGAAGTAATCGACCAGGTCATAGCGCAGCGCCGCATGCGAGCGGACAATCGCGCCCTACTGGTGGAGGTCTTGCGCGATCAATACCGAGCGCTTGCGCCATGCCAAGCCACACAGGCAGCTATCGAGTTGTTGGCACATCCCGATACTTTTACGGTCACGACAGCACATCAGCCCAGCCTGTTCACAGGGCCTCTCTACTTCATCTATAAAATCGTTTCGACTATTCACTTGGCCCAACTGCTGCGCCATCACTTTCCCGACAAGCACTTTGTGCCAGTATTCGTGATTGGCGGCGAAGATCACGACTTTCAAGAGATCAATCACGCCTGGGTGTTTGGCCACCGCATCGAATGGCAAGCGCCTTCAGGCGGGCCTGTAGGGCGCATGCCTACCAACAGCTTGCAACCAGCACTGCAAATGCTCAAGCAAGTACTGGCCAATAGAGGTGAAGCCATGTATTGGTATGAATTCATTTATCAGGCCTACACACAACACCCAACTTACGGACAAGCCACTCAGGCTTTAGTTGATAGCCTATTTGGCGAATGGGGGCTGATCACTATTCAGATGGATGATCGCCGCCTCAAAGCAGCATTTCGGCCATGGATCAAGCGGGAAGTACTCGAACAAGTGTCTCATCCGATTGTCACGGCCACACAAGCCGAGCTCCAGACATTGGGTTTCTCGCCTCAGGCCTACGTGCGCCGCATCAACTTTTTCTACATGACCGACACTACACGCGAACGCATTGAGCCTGAAGGCGATGGATTTCGATTGATCACAAGCAATCGATGGCTCTCTAAAGCGGAAATGGAAGCCACCATCGATGCACATCCCGAATGCTTTAGCCCCAACGTAGTCATGCGCCCCGTGTACCAAGAGTTTGTGCTTCCCAATTTGGCCTACATCGGTGGTGGCGGCGAGATCGCATACTGGTTGGAACGCAAAGCACAATTCGATGCGCTGGGCATTCCTTATCCCATGTTGGTACGTCGCAACTCGGCTTTGTGGATCGATCGGGGCGATGCCCGGCGCATGTACAAGTTGTCGCTCCAGGTAGCAGATTTGTTAGACGACGTGGAGTCAGTGATCAAAAAGTGGCTGACACGCCATGCCCAGGGCTCTTGCTCGCTGAGTGAAGAGAAACAAGCCCTCCAGGCACTGTTTCAGCGATTGGCACAAAAAGCCAAAGCGATTGACCCTACGATGGAAAAGAAGGTGTTGGCAGAAGGGGCTCGCCAACTCAAGGCACTAGAAGGCATAGAAAAGCGCCTTATTCGGGCAGAAAAGCAAAAGCACGATCAAGCCATCAATCAATTGCGCAAGCTCCACGCCAAACTGTTTCCCAATGGGGGGCTACAAGAGCGGCGAGAAAATTTTTTGAGCATTGTAAGTTATTCGGGAAAGGCCTTTTTCGACGCGCTATTGGCCCACCTCAACCCCATGGACCGCCGCTTTAAGGTATTCGTGGATGCCCCTGAGCTCGGGCGCTAAGCTTTGGCTTTTAATGCTGGAGCAAACAGCTTGAGCAGCTCTCCTATGCGATCCTTGAGCTCGGCGCGGTTGACGATGAAGTCCAGAAAGCCGTGCTCGAGCAAGAACTCCGAAGTTTGAAAGCCTTCGGGTAAATCTCGCTTGATCGTCTCGCGAATTACGCGCGGCCCCGCAAATCCAATCAGCGCCTTGGGCTCTGCCATGTTGATGTCTCCGAGCATCGCATAAGAAGCCGTCACGCCACCGGTAGTGGGATCGGTCATAAGCGAGAAGTAAGGTATGCCCATTTTGGCCATTTCTGAAAGCATAGCCGCAGTTTTGGCCATTTGCATAAGCGAAAAAGCAGCCTCCATCATGCGCGCCCCACCCGACTTGCTGATGATCAGTAAAGGTGTGCGATGTGCCATACAGTATTCTATGGCTCGCGCGATCTTTTCACCTACCACAGTGTTCATCGACCCTCCAATAAAACTGAAGTCCATGCAGGCAATCACGATGGCATGCCTGTGTATCTTACCTACCGCTACGCTAATGGCTTCATTGAGGCCTGTTTTTTTACGTGCTGTATCGAGCCGCTCTTTGTAGGATTTGAGATCGACAAACTCAAGTATGTCTTTTGCCACCAAATTGTCGAAGAGCAAAGTGTATTTCTCATTGTCGAACAACAGATCAAAATATTCGCGCGAGCCAATGCGTACATGGTAGTCACACTTAGGGCATTTGAAAAAGTTCTCGCGCATCTCTTTGGAAGTGGTAGTAGCTCCACATTCTTTGCAGTGAAACCACAATCCATCGGGGGCTTCCTTTTTGTATTTGGTCGCGGTCTGTATGCCGTCTTTTAGCCTTTTGAACCAGCCCATTAGTCGGTTTTTACTAATAATCAAGCAACTATAACCTATGGCGTGGCAAAGATAAGCCGTGCAGCTAAAATAGCATGCCTCCAGCAACAGACAGCCCTATTCCGATATTCAACCTACGTGTGATGGGAATATCTCCAAACCTTCACCGTCTCGATGAACGCATATACCCCTTCCAAAGGAGTATCTGGATAGACACCATGACCCAAATTGGCAATATGTCGAATGCCGAAGTGCCTCAACATCTCGCGCGTAGCACGAACTACTTGCTCGGGCTGAGCATATAGGGCACAAGGGTCCAGATTTCCCTGTAGCGCGATCTTAGGGCCAACTTGCGTACGGGCAAAAGCGGGAGTCACAGTCCAATCTAAGCCCAAAGCATGAGGCCTAGTGTTCGCCAATTGTGCCAGCGCAAACCAAGCCCCTTTGGCAAAAACGATAAGGGGCACTTCCCCACGCAAAGTATCCACAATTTGAGCTATATAAGGCACGGCAAACTCCTGATATGTCTGAGGTGCCAATGCACCCGCCCACGAATCAAAGAGCTGCAGCACTTGAGCCCCTGCTGCTACCTGCCTGCGCAAATACGCGATATTCGTATGCGTAATTCGCTGCAGCAACTCATGAGCCAATTCGGGTTGCCGATAAAGCATCGCCTTTGCCTTGGAAAAGGTCTTAGATCCCTGCCCCTCTACCATATAGCAGAAAAGCGTCCAGGGTGCGCCACAAAAGCCAATAAGCGGAACGCGCCCCGCAAGCCTTTGCCTTACCAACTGCAGGGCTTCATACACATACGAAAGACGCTGAGCAGCCTCATCGCCAAAAATTAAAGCCCGCACATCGGCCTCAGATCGAATCGTTTTTGGAAAACGAGGGCCATGCTGCTCGATCAGTTCGTAGGGCAACCCCATGGCTTCTGGTACGACCAATATGTCAGAAAAAATAATGGCAGCATCCACTTCCAAGGCTTCTACGGGTTGGAGCGTAGCCTCGGCAGCCCACTCTGGCCGACGCACTAAGTTGATAAACGACCCTGCCTCGGCACGCAAAGCTCTATATTCCGGCAAAATGCGGCCAGCTTGACGCATCAGCCAAACCGGCGGGCGAGGCACCTGCTCGCCCTTTAGTACGCGCAATAACAAGTCGTTTTGCAATTCCATGCTGCAATGATACGCAAGGCCATACCTCCTGCCCAGTACCCCAAAACAATTGACCCGTTTTTGACTAAGCCAACACCTAACCTCAAGGTGAGCCAGCCCGTTAAAAAGTACTGACCTTGAGCAGATAAGGATATAATGTGCAATTAAAAATTGTTGAGAAAATTTTGGTAAAGTATAAGAAAACATCAAAGAAACACTTTCTATTTCACTTGTACATTTCTTCTACAACATTAGAAGCACATCAAATGCAAAAGCATATCGGTTTTTGTTGTGTTTCTTTGCGAAAATTTCAACTGATGTCGCAGGTAAAGCCATATGAAGCTGGGGGGAGCAAAAAGGAACAAGTCTCGCGCATGTTCGACCGCATTGCGCGCAAATACGATTTGCTCAATCACATCCTATCATTAGGTATTGACATTTGGTGGCGAAAGAAAGCCATCAGCCAGCTAAAGCCACATCGGCCAGTGCGCCTGCTCGACGTGGCTACTGGCACAGCAGATTTGGCCATTGAAGCAGCGCGACAACTACAGCCCCAATCGATTGTGGGCATTGACATTTCTAAGGAAATGCTGGCCATAGGTCGCCAGAAAGTTGCCCAAAAGGGGCTATCTCAACTGATCGAGCTGCGCTTAGGCGATTCAGAGGCACTACCCTTTGCCGATAACAGTTTTGATGCCGTCACGGTAGCTTTTGGCGTACGCAACTTTGAGCACTTGGAAGTGGGATTGCGCGAGATGGCCCGGGTGTTGCGGCCAGGAGGGCAAATTGTCATTCTCGAGTTTTCCAAGCCACGTCTTTTTCCCTTTAAGCAGTTGTACCACTTTTACTTTCGCAACTTGCTTCCCTTTATCGGCCGCATGACGAGCAAGGACCCCAAAGCATACGATTACCTATACCGCTCGGTAATGGCCTTTCCCGATGGGGCCAACTTTGAAGAAATTCTCAAAAAAACGGGTTATGCAAATCCGAAAACGATTTCGCTGACGTTAGGCATCTGTGCCATTTATACGGCTAGGCGTGCACATTGAGCATTTGCTGTAGTTTGTTCGGCACAGTTTTCGGATTACTTCAGCCAATCGCGCTTAAAATCAGCACCATGAAGATGCACACTTTCTTTCAGGTATTCATATGGGCTGGATGTATTTGTGGGAGTCTTTCGAGTTTGGAGGCTCAAACAGCCCGTGGCAATTACAATTTTTTGGACTTTCAGCAAAAGCCCTATTACTTTGGTATCACGTTGGCTTACAATTCGTCGGATTACAAAGTGGCGCGTTCGCGTCAATTTATACAGAACGACACTATTAGCCTGGTTCAGTCAGTTACAGGGCCGGGGTTCAATTTGGGCATTGTGACTAATTTGAAGTTGGGTCGTTACTTCGACTTGCGCTTTTTGCCCACGCTTTCATTTGCCGAAAGGCGTATACAGTACAATTCGCTGTCGAATCAAGTACCTTATGCCCGTCGCATCGAATCTGTGTTTGTGGAAATGCCCTTTCACGTGCGCTACAAATCGGAGCCGTATCGCGACATGCGCATGTTTGTGATTGCAGGGGTAAAGTATAGCTTTGATGTAGCGAGTGATTCGCGTGCGCGTCAGGCTGAGAATCTGGTCAAGGTGGCACCAACTGATTTTGCTGTTGAGATTGGAGGTGGGGTACAGTTTTTCTTTCCCTTTTTCATTTTTTCGCCTGAGATCAAGTTCTCTCATGGACTGGGCAACATTCTCATCTTCGATCCAGCGCTGCCCGAAGCTTCTGTATTGGAAAAAGTACTTTCGCGCACCTTTACCCTTTCCCTCCACTTCGAGGGGTAGTGTTCAGAAAGTCTGCGTGCGTAGCTTTTGCTGTAGTTCTTCGAACACGGCCAAAAAGTACTTTTCCAATTCCACTCGTTGTTCGATGAGTGAGTCGGTAGCACCTTCGAGCCACTCAGGCCGAGACACATAACTTTGCATGCGTTCGAATACTTGTTGCATGCCGCTGAAGCTGCTGTACTTGTGCAGCCAGTTGTCTGAGATCATAAGATCGAGGCGATGTTGCAGGTCTGGGGGCATAAGCGCTCGGTGATGGTGCAACACTTCATAGACTTTTGCTGCAAATACGGCCAGGGGCACCTCTGAGAAGCGGGTCCAGTTTTGCGAAAGCAAAAAGTCGAAGTACACATCTATCAACACAGGCGCATACTTGTGGTGACGTGCATGAAGCGTGCGCGTAGCTCGCCGCACGAGTGGATGGGTATCGGTAAAATGATCGATAAAGCGGTGCATAGCCACACCGCGCTGTATGGCTGGCGGCAAGGTAGCCACCCAGCTGTTAGGTACAAAGTCGGCCACGAAATTGCCTACCTGTAGGGCAGGGTCGTGAGCAGAGAGGAACAGGTGTGCCAAAAAGTTCATCTAGGGGGCAATTCGGTCTCGGCCATTTTCAGAATTTTGGCAAATTCAGCTTCCGTTACGGGCGAGACGGACAAACGCGAGTTGCGCACTAAATGCATCTGCTGCAGCTGGGGAGTCTGTTTGATTTGCTTTAGCGATACGGGTCTGCGCAGCTTGATTACGGGCTCGAGGTCTACAGCCGACCAGTCGCCCTTGGTGGCTGTGGGATCGGGATAAGCTTCGCGCACTACGCGCGCCACACCTACTACTTCCAACCCCTCATTACTGTGGTAATACAACACCAAATCTCCCACTTTCATGGCACGCATGTGATTACGAGCAGCATAGTTGCGCACGCCGTCCCACATGGTTTTGCCTTCGCGCAACAAATCGTCGAAGCTATACACGTAGGGTTCAGATTTTACCAGCCAATAATTCATCGATCCATCGTTTTATCTTCAATTATGAGGGAATACTTCACCTGCCAACTGCATGGCCTCAAGGAATGCCTCACGCGAAATGCCTGTAGGTACGCCAAGCTCTTCAAAGAAGAGTAACATATTTTCCGTAGGCATGTTGCCCGTCAAATCATCTTTAGCCATGGGGCAACCGCCGTATCCGCGAATGGCTCCGTCAAAGCGACGGCACCCGCTGTGCCATGCAGCTTCTATCTTCTCACGCCAATTGTGGGGCTGCGTGTGAAAATGCGCACCTATGGTAATGCCACGCGGCGCATAGTGCGGAATGAGCTGTGTAAAGAGATAGGAGATGCTCTGAGGCGTGGCTACGCCGATGGTATCACTCAGTTGGAGAATTTGAACGCCCATAGCCACTAACTCATCAGCCCAAGACATGACGATTTCGGCATTCCATGGATCTCCATAAGGGTTGCCAAAGCCCATCGACAAATAGACAACCAATTGTTTACCGTATCGTTCGCATATTTCCTGAATAGCAGATACTCGCCCCAGGGATTCCTGAATGGTTGCATTCGTATTGCGCAACTGAAAAGTTTCAGATACAGAAAATGGATAACCTAAATAAGTAATTTCTTCGAACTGTACGGCATCTGTTGCACCTCGTACATTGGCTACTATCGCCAACAGCTTAGTCCGTGTATCCGATAGATCCAGGCGCCGTACGACCTCTGCCGTATCTCGCATCTGAGGGATAGCCTTTGGCGAAACAAAACTGCCAAAATCAACAGTGTGAAAGCCAACGCGCAGCAACGAGTTAATATACTCGGCCTTTTTCTCCGTAGGAATAAACGTCTTCAGGCCTTGCATTGCATCACGGGGGCATTCGATGAGCTGTACCATTGTGGAAAGTTTGGATGGCAAATATAGGTGCCGACATGCGGAGCTACAACGAAGCCGACCAACTCTGCTATGGCATTCTCCTGCAACACTACTTTGTATCTATGTTATCGTATTTCCTACTAGCTTTTCACTTAAGGCTCTGCCCTTAAAATTTCTGTACTTACGACATTGAAATGGGCTGCTGAAGCAAACGGCACAGGATCTATTCTGCCTACAAGCAGTTGCTCGGGTTGCAGTAAGGAAGTCTTTACTCCGAGAAGCCCTTTCTATAGTTTTTTACAGCTCCTCACCTCAAGCTCTCTCATTTTCTTAAGGCAAAGTATGTAACTTCAGAAAGTGGGCGCTATCCGTGATCACGCACCTTAGGTCTGAGCAACTTCGACACAGTCAACCCGACCACCTATTCTGTCACCATTATAGACAACATACTTTGCAAACAAAAAATAGTATAAGCACACACTGCACATCCCTCTATCAATCACAATACTAGCAGCACCAACTGCACTATTGTTACTCACTAATCAATTGCCTTTGCCTACAGCCGACGTTTTTGTACACTTGCAAACTTGCTGCATTTCAAGTAATACAGATATTATTGCAGCCTTTTACCATAGAATTTAATAAAGCCAAATGATTATGAGATTTTTTTCATCGTTGATTCTGGCACTTTTTTTCCTTTCGGCAAATGCACAGCGGACTGATCACGTCTTGGGCGACATCCTTGTACAGCTCGAGCCCGGTGTCCATCCAAAGCGATTGTTGCGCAAATTGGCCACTTTCCAAGGACGCCCTACCCATATGCGATTAGTCGATACAGTCAGTGCGCCCTTTCGCATCTATCTATACCAATTCGACTACGCGCAAATAAATGAAGTGGCATTTCTCGACTACGTACGGCGCATGCCTCAAGTACAAATCGCTCAATTCAATCACGTATTGCAACTACGCAGCACCATACCTGATGATCCACAATTTGGGATGCAGTGGCAATACATCAACGACGGGTCTAACGGCGGTGTAGTGGGCGCCGACCTCGATGCTGATTTAGCGTGGGACATCACTACAGGGGGAGTGACGCCACAAGGAGACACCATTGTCGTATGCGTCATCGATGGCGGTATTGATATGGATCACGAAGACTTTGGCGACAATCTGTGGAAAAACTGGGCTGAGATTCCCAACAACGGCATTGATGATGACAATAATGGCTATGTAGACGACTTCCACGGTTGGAATGCCTATAGCGATAACGATGAGATCAACAATAATGACTGGCATGGTACCAATGTAGCAGGCATTGTAGGGGCACAGGGCAACAATAGCATCGGTGTAGCGGGCGTCAATTGGAATGTCAAGGTAATGGTCGTAGTAGGTGGCGGCAATGAAGCTGAGGCACTACAGGCTTATACCTACCCCTATACCCTGCGCAAGCGATACAATGATACCAATGGCCAAGAAGGCGCCTTTGTAGTGGCCACCAATGCTTCTTGGGGTGTAGACTTTGGCCAACCTGCAGATGCGCCGCTGTGGTGTGCCTTCTACGACTCTTTGGGCATGCAAGGCATCCTCAATTGTGGCGCTACCATTAACGGCAATGTCAATGTGGATGAGGAAGGCGACTTGCCCACTGCTTGTCCTAGTGACTTTCTCATCAGCGTGACCAATATGAACAATCAAGACGAAAAGGTCACCGAGGCTGGATATGGTGCGACAACTATAGATTTAGGTGCTTTTGGCGCAGGTACCTTTACTACTCAAAGCAACAACAGCTATGGCTCTTTTGGTGGAACTTCTGGTGCCACACCACATGTGGGAGGTACGATTGCACTGCTCTATGCTGCACCCTGCCCCACACTCGGCGAGCTGGCATTGGCCGATCCGCCCCAAGCAGCCCTACTGGCACGGCAATACATTCTCGAAGGCGTAGACGCCAACGCTAGCTTAGACTCGATCACCACTACTGGGGGGCGCCTTAACATGTTTAACTCACTCAATTTGCTCATGACCAATTGTGGCCCTTGCCCTCCACCTGCTAGTCTATCCGCTACTGACATCATCGACACTGCTGCCCTCATCAGTTGGACTTCACTTGATTCGACGCTCTACGTCAATTTGCGCTGGCGCAAACAATCGGATAGTATTTGGCAGCAAGTTGACTCGCTGACAACCAATCAATACCTGCTCACTGGCTTGCAAGCTTGCACACCTTATATCGTTGCCCTCGAAGCCGTATGTGCCGATACCACTAGTGGGGTCATTCCCCAGCTCACCTTCACCACTGATGGTTGTTGCGTCCCACCCGATGACTTACAAGTAGCAGTTGATTCTAATATGGTTTATTGTTGGTGGACATCTGTACTAGCTGCTCAACACTATTCGTTGACTTTGCTTGGGCCCGATGACACACTGGTCATCGAAAATGTAGACACCTCAGCTATTGTACTCGAAGGCCTAGACTTGTGCACTACCTACCAACTTTTCGTACAGACTGTATGCGATACAGGTATTACTCAGACAGCAACCTCAACGATCTTTCAAACTGCTGGATGTGGCCCCTGTATCGATTTGACATACTGTTCCGTAGAGGCTAGCACTGACTACGAGTTCATCGCATCAGTTACGATAGACACCTTCACTATGGAGTCAGGTGACAATGGTGGCTATGCTTTTTTTGGCGATAGCCTGGGCATCGTACTGCACACCTACGGGATTTATCCTCTCATCCTCCAACCCGGTTTCACAGGTTCTAGCTACGGCGAACACTTCCGCGTGTGGATCGACTTCAATCAGGATGGCGAGTTTGACGACGAAACGGAACTGGTATTTGAAACGGAAAACCCTGTAGAGGAAGCCATCACATCGACCTTGATCCTAGGTCCTGATCTGCCTACCGGATTGACGCGCATGCGTGTCGGCATGGTTTGGGAAAATCTGGGTATGCCACAGTCTTGCGAGACGCAAGAATACGGCGAGTTCGAAGACTATTGTATCCTCATAGTGGCCGGCACACCACCTGCCTGCTTGCCTCCTGCACTCATGGTAGACACCATTGGCTACAACTGGGTACAGCTCACATGGGAAGATCAACCCGACGCACTTAAGTACTTCGTACAAATACGGCCTGAAGGCAGTTCGGAATGGTTGGTGGAAGACGTGCTGGAAAGCGAAATCTACTTTGAACAATTAACTCCCTGCACTACATACGAAGTGCGTATTGCCTCACAGTGTATAGGCGTTGATGGTGCATGGAGCGAGATCCTCACCTTTACCACTGCATGCCCACCGCCTTGCGATCAAGCACCACAAGCCATAGATACGGCTGATGTGAACTTTACCAGCTTACTACTGTCGTGGATGGCAAAGCCCAATGCTCAAGGCTACAACCTGCTCTTCCGACCACAAGGTACCGATCAATGGGAAGATCTTTTTGTCGAAATTGAAATGGCATCACTTAGTGAGCTAGCGCCTTGCACCTCTTATGAGCTGCTCTTACAAACCGTATGTGAATTTGGTGAAAGTGACTTTTCGGACACATTGACTTTCATGACGGCTTGCCCGCCACCTTGCGAAGCACCACAAGCAATTGACACAGTGAACGTAACTGACAGTACTATGGTGCTTTATTGGGATGAAGTCCCGGGTGCTGTAGCTTATACCCTCTTTTGGAAACCACAGGATTCTAACCAGTGGGAAGATCTCAACGCCCCCGAGGCGGAAGTGCACCTTTCAGGTCTGGATCCTTGCACTGCCTACGACATTCAAGTGCGCACGCAATGTATGTTTGGTGAAAGTGTGCCTGGCCAAGTCTTTACTTTTATGACGGCTTGTCCCACCAATACATGGGAGCGCTTCAATGCCAATTTAGGCCTACGCGTCATGCCTAACCCCTTTATTGATCAAATTACATTGTGGATCGACTTGCCCCAAAGCGGTGAGGTTCAACTTCGCTTACTCCACGTCTCAGGCAAGGAGATACTTGCAACTACCCAATATGTAATAAGTAGTGGGCCTACCCGATTGGTGTGGATGCCTCACAGGGACTTGCCTCAAGGATTTTATCTACTAGAAGTAGATACGCCATGGGGTATGGGCCTATTGCGCTTGGTCAAGGTACAATGAGCCCACAAGCATAACAGCAAAAGCCGGAAGTAGTACCTTGATCATTTCCGGCTTTCTTTTTTACAAACACACTCGTGCAACTATGACGGATACGAACTAGTACACTAAAGAAAGGCCCATGTGTTTCACATGGGCCGTAGTAGTTCGGACTGAAAAGACTTAACTATTCTCTCCCTCCTGTAAGCTGTGTTTGTAAGGTTTTCAGCTCATCCCATTTGCCTTCGGCTGCTAATAGAGCCTGCTTAGGCCAGCTCGTCGGATCATGCATTTGGAAACGGTTACCTCCTGCTGCCAAAATAGCCTTGAGTTTTTCTGGTGTGGTCTTGGCCAAGGTTGCAAAAGTTTTGATTCCTTCGCGCTGCAGGAGTTCGGCAATTTTCGGGCCGATACCTTCAATTTTCGTCAAGTCATCGGTGGGTGCTGCTGAAGAAGCAGTATTCCCTGCTTGGGATGCTTGCAAAGCTTCATTAGCCTTGTGCAATTTGGTTTCCAATACAGCTACATCAGCTTCAAGACTCCGCACGCGCGAACGCAAGCCATTATTGTCTTTTTCCAGTTCGTCGTGCTTGTATTTGAGGCTTACGTGGTCTTTTTCGAGCGACAAGAAGCGCTCTTTGAGTCCATTGTGCTCTTTTAACAAATCATCATGCATTTGGCGATAAGCATGCCACAAGATATATCCGAGCAATACTCCCAACAAGAAAGCTACTAAAAGCATGATGAGTATTTCGAGCGAATGATTCCAAAATGCTTCATTCATCATAATAGAAAAGTTTTAAAATTAAAATGGTGTGCAAATGTGTAGATAGGCCTTGCTGCTGACCGTGCCTATTGCGGCGACTCCAAGATAATTTCCGCACGCCTGTTTTTTCTACGACCCTGCTCTGTGTCGTTAGTGGCTATGGGTTCAGTTTCGCCCTTTGAGCGCACGGTGATACGCGAGGGTGCCACCCCCCTTTCCACCAATATATTTCGTATGGCTTGCGCTCGCTCCAGCCCTAGCCGATAGTTATCGGCTTCATCACCGATATTGTCCGTATGGCCTATAATAGTAACCGTCTCATTCGTTTGCTGCAGGCGCTGGGCCAGCTTATCCAAGTAATCTTTGATGCGCTGATCAATTTGGGCTTGTGTAGAGTTGAAGGGGAAATGGACCTCTATGCGGTTTTCCACTTCGACGATTTCGACTTCTTCCTCTTTGTCAGGAGCAATAAAGTTGAAGTCCAAAGCGCGAAACCAGCGATTTTCAATACCATCAGGTGGGCGCAAGCGGCGCGAAGAGATGGTGACGCGATCGTCAGGGAGTACATCTCCCAACATCTCTCGAAAGGCCTGCGCACGTGCCAAGCCCATATTGGCTTGCCCCTCGGCAGCTGGCTCTCCTTCATACCAAATACCTACTATTTCCAGAATATTGTCTTCGCCCAAAGCAGTAAGCAGCGAATCGCGAAGGTGAGCAAAATTTGGTCCTTGTGCCACTTCAGGCCACGCCCACTTGCTACCCAGCAAGTAAGGATTGGGCTGATCGATGGTGGTGAGGGCTTGTGCTTCGTCAGTAGTTATGGTACCAGCAGCTGCTGAAGAAACAGCTGCCGAAGAAGTGTTGGAAGTAGGGCATGCTTGCTGTATACGGCATACATACCAATAACCACTTCCACCCATCCATAGGACGAAGGCCAGCACAGTTGCCCATGCTTTTCCATTCATAGCATGTTCTATTTTGATGGTGAAAAATCTCTTGCTGGCTCTCTGGGAAAAACTAGCTCATGGGCAAAGGACTACAGCCATAGTTGTACTGCTCAAAAATAAGCACTTAGCATCAAAACCCCGTGCTCTCGACAAAGGAAATTAAACAACAGAAAATTCCCTGTCTTACTTCAGTTTGGCTGAAAAATGCCCATTTCAGCCAATTTTGAAATATGTACATTTACATATACTGCACTTTACCTGTGTCTATACATCGCATTAGTGGCTATTTCACTACATTACAATTACTCTCGCCCATTAATCTGGATTTAGCCACTTCATACACATCTGTATCTTACTTATGTGATAAGCGTCACCAAGATTGATTCAATCGGCAGACAACCCTTTACTGTACTTCAAACGTATCGGCTAACAAAAATTTACAATTATGAAATTCAGAGTATCGCTGTTTTTTGCCACTATCGCATTGAGTTGGTCCACTTACTTAACCGGACAAGAGCTAGGCACAGGCCTAAAAAGCTTTCAATCGATAAACGTCAATGTGCGCATTACAGACAAAACTACACTTTCATACGGTCAATGGTATATCACAACGCTGAGTGGCCTAAACGGGTTGTGGTTTACTATGCTACAGCAAAAATTTGAAGTAGATTACAGGCTATCCAAGAAATTCCGTCTTGAATTCACCTGGAAACCCTCATACTTCCACTATACAAATGGAACATGGAGGTGGATTCACATCCTAGCGCTCAATGCCAAGTATACCAAGAAAGTTAATAGGAAAAACCTCACGACCACGCTGCGAAGCGAGCTGTTCACGCCGCAACAGTCAAAATACCGCTATCGCTTTATACTTATTTCGCGTTACTATTTGACGCGGTATCGCTTACCAGGTAAAAGCGCGCTTTATGCAGAAGGTCGATTATATTATTACTTGGATGGCCGCCCCATCAACTACTACGAAAACGGCGAACTGGTAATTACACAAGCGCCTAATGACTTTCACCGATTCCGTACCACTTTAGGATGGCGTTTCAAAACCTCTAAGCATACCCGCTTTGTCCTATATGGTACATGGAACAAGGAGTTCAACAACCCATTCACACAATATCGGGAAATCAATGTGCCCAGTCGTACTGGTAACACAATTCTCCGAGATTTCAACAACTACTTTATCATAGGTACTGGGTTGAGCATTCGTATTGATGCTAGAGACTGATCACAGTACCCAACCAAACCTTGGCTTTCCTGAAAAAAAGGTTAATGCCAATTAGCAATGTACACCTATCACCAACTTAACTTATAGCTCAATCAAACTAAATATCATCACATGGATACCATCAAAAAAAGCCTAATTTGCAAAAAGGTTAAGGCCTATCAAGTAGACGAGTCAATTGCCAAAACACATCGCCCTAAGGTAGGAGACGTGGCCATATTCGAGGTAGTTGCTATTGGAAAGCACAATGCCATTCAAGGCACAGGTGGGAGCAACAAATATATCTTTCCCGGAGATCTGGTTATGATGGCTTTTGGCAATCGCTATGCCAGTGCACAATTTGAAGGATACATTCCTGACAATTGGCAAGAGGAATACCACATACTGGGCAAAGGCGGTTGTGCTGGTGTGGTAGCCAGTATGCATATGCGCATGAGCCTGCGTGGTCCCACACGGCTCAAGCTCAAAGGTTATGCAACCGACAGCGAAGGACGCGTACTCAACACCCGTTATATGGATAGTGAAAAGGTGTCCTTTGCCACCTTGCGCCCCTCAGCTAACTACCGGGTTATCCTTAGCTTAGGTACAAGTATGGATAGTGGCAAAACGACCACAGCAGCTTTTTTGGCTCGAGGCCTGATGAAGGCTGGCAAGCACGTGGCCTATATTAAAACAACAGGTACTGTCTTTTCCAAAGATCGTGCGTACGTACGCGATTGCGGTGCACACTTCGTCAAAGACTTTTCCCAACTGGGGTATCCTTCTACCTATATGCTAGAAGAAGATGAGCTTTTGGACATCTTTGCTACCTTACTCACTGAGGCTGCCCAAATCCAACCTGATTACGTCATTGTTGAGATTGCCGATGGGTTGCTACAGCGTGAAACTTCTATGTTGTTGCAAAACCCGCATTTTCTTTCTTTCATAGATCACCTAATGCTGTCATCGGGTGATTCTATGGGGGCAATCTCTGGTATCGAAGAGCTGCACCGTTTAGGGCTTCAGCCCAGTGGGCTGTGTGGTGCTTTTCAAGCTGCGCCACTACTGGTTAAAGAAGTTCGCTCAAGGGTAGATTTGCCTATTTTCAGTTTATCGGTCTTATCGGATCCCTCTATCGTGCAAAAACTTCGCCCAGCACACTTGACACACATGAACGGTGTAATGAATGCAGCTGCTAAAGAGCTTACAGCCGATTGTAATAGTCAATAACACACAAATTCTATTTCAAAGTGAGTAGGAAAGAACTCTTTTTGAAGTTCATAAAAAAACACTGGCAATTATCCCTTTTTAGTATCGTACTGGGATTTTTTGCCAGTGTACTCACACTACTCATACCCATTGCTTTAGGCAAATATTTTGACTTGATGTTTGCCTATCATTCTAGAAGGGCACAAGTACTTGACATGTTTCCATTTTCTTTTTGGGAAAATATGAGTCAATTTCTGCTCTTCTTCATCTTTTTGGTAGTACTACAGTTCTTCATTACTTATGCTTTCCGTTATTTCACTGCACTAAGTGGTGAGCGGTTTAGCAAGTTTCTGCGAGAATTGTTATTTACTCACCAACTTTGGATTCCTTTAGCAACTTACGAAGCGAAGGGGACAGGTAAATACTTGCTACGTTACTCAGGTGATATGCGATCGGCGCAAAATCTCTTTACGAAGGGAGTTTTGCGCCTAGCTTCTGATTTACTCATTCTCCTGCTGGCACTGGGCTTTATGTGGTGGTTCGACGTATGGGTTAGCAGTATCGTCATGGGTAGCTTGATCATAGCTATTTTGATTGTAGTGTGGCTTAACAAACACTTGCGCAAAGTATCTATTACGCGCAGAAACCGACGTAGCCTATTGCTTGCATTTGTCAGCGAACGGCTACGTGCTATTGCAAGTTTACGCGCATTCAACCGATACACACCAGAAATACTGAAATTTAAGAAGAAGTCAGACGGATTATACGAAATCGGATCCCGTTACCATGCTATATATCAACTCATTTACACCATAGTACCTGGTCTACTCTACGGCGTACTTACTGCCACTTTAGTGGTTATATACTTGCGAAGTGAGGCACATCCCCAATTACTACATTCTGGCAATGTATTGGCCTATATCTTGCTCTTTCTCACAATTATGCCCGTCATACGAAGACTGCTTAGAGCTGGCTTGGTATGGGAAATGGGCTTGATTTCTATAGACAAATTACGGACGGTACTGACGCAAGCGACATTCGAATCGGACAGGCCAGCTTTCCATTTCAAAAAAGGGAAGATAGAAGCAGAAGCACTCACTTTTTGTTGGAATAAAGAAAAAAATGTATTCAACAGTCTTTTTTTTGAGATTGCACCCAAAAGCCTTTTTCTTTTCAAGGGTAGGCCCGGAAGTGGTAAATCAACCTTGTTAAAGCTCATGATGGGGCTGCTCATACCTACCCGGGGAAGAATATTTATCGATGGGCAAGATGTATCAAAAGTAAATGGCTTCTCCTTGCGGAAATACATGACTGCAGTTTCTCCAGAGTTTCCTCTCTTAGGTAAAACGGTCTTTGAAGCCATTAGCTACAACAAAAAGAAGCGAAACAGAACCCGCGCCCAAAAGCTATTGGCACATTTCCAGCAAGACTTGCCAGAAGAGATGCGACTCCAGCTCGACATGCCTATTGGCGAACTGGGAAGCCGCCTGTCAAGTGGGGAAATCAAGCTATTACAGTACTTGCGTGCTATCATGACGCGCAAACCTATTTTGCTCATTGAAGAACCCTTCAAAGGGCTCCATGCCAAAGTGCGTCCATATATTGTCCAGTGGCTAAAAGAACAGCATAAGGAGCGGACTATCGTACTTTTTAGTACATCAAGTAACCTACAAGGGCTCAAAGCTAACAATACATTTGCACTCAAGCAAATTCCCTTAGATGCAATTTCCACCACTACATGAACATCCGCCCCATGCAGCTTTGGGCAATCAAGTTTTTCGCCTCTCTTATCCAGCAGGCGACATGGAATTTCTCTTCCCCTATTTCAGCAATGAAGAGGAAATAAGTTCCTCTCCCCGAAAATTAGTACTTGCCATTCATGGCAAGGATCGAAATGCCAAAAGTTTATTCCGACATCTAAACAAACGGCAGCCCAATCCATCCCTGGCCCCTTTATTGATTTGTCCGCACTTTTTGATCGAATCCGATTTGATCCAATACCAATTGGACACTTCTTGGCTTTTTTGGACCAATCAATGGAATGGCTGGAAATATGGATACAAAAGCCGGATTTCGCCTATTTTCCCCAAATCGGCACGTATTAGCTCTTTCAGCCTATTCGACCAACTCATCACTCATATGTTGCAGCGATTCCCCACCATCCAAGAGGTGGTGCTATTGGGCCATTCCTCCGGTGGGCAAATGATTCATCGTTATGCTGCAGCTACGGCTTTACCAGAGCAATGGTCTGCCCATCATTTTCGATTTATATGTATCAATGCAGGTACTTACCTATACTTTTCACCTGAAAGACCTCATCCATTTCGAAAGGACCAGTGGTTTATACCCAAAGACTGCCCCGGATATGATCGCTATAAATATGGATTGTCTGATTATCACAATTGTGCTTATATCAAAAAAATGGGTGCTATGCGCATACGGCAACAATATCCAAAACGCCTAGTCGACATTCTCGTCGGTCAAGACGACAATGATCCACAAGCCCCTGGCATTGACAACAACAATTGTAGAGAGCGCCTTCAAGGGTATACACGACTGGATCGAGCACAGAGATTCTTCCAGCACCTCATCAGTTTCTTTGGCAATCAAATCGAGAACTACCAACGGCTCATCATCGCACCCAACTGTAGCCACAATTTCAGGCATTTTGTAAAGCACGGAGTCTTAGATCAATATCTGTAAACAGTACATCTATTTTGTTCATCTCACGTATGGTTGGAAACCCTAAAAAAATAAAGCAAATGAAAACCGCTACAAAATGTACCGTCATCATCAGTATACTGAGCATCACAATGTTCACCCATACATACCTATTTAGTCATTCTACCATCTTCCCCCTAAGTTCACCATACATCGAGGAAGAAGCAGACGATCTTTTTTGGAGCACTTCAGCTCTCCCTCCTACATGTACAGGCGATGACGTGTACTTGCTCGATTCTACAATTATATACTTACCCGCTGCAAATAACCAATGGATTCCTAACGTACGCGATCTATTCAATTATGGCCCCACAGGCCTACTGAATTCCTCTACTGAATATTTATGGAATGGTAGCCAGTGGGTCAATGACCGGCTTTACCTCTATACGTATGACACCTATGGGAATTTAACTACACGCCTTAGACAAGATTGGGATGGCACTTCATGGATCAATAGATTTCTTTATAACAATACTTATAATTCACAAAACTTGCGAATTGAAAGTGTTCGTAGCGATTGGAATATCACTACCAACTCTTGGGAGCTTTCCTTAAGATATACTTACACATACGATGCTAATGGGTTTCTAATACAACGAATTAAATGGATTTGGAATGGCACAACATGGATATATGATCGAAAGTACGAGTATACCAATGACGCATTAGGCAACAGATTGGAAAATATAGTTTATCTATGGAATACAAATAATAATACATGGGATCCAATTAGAAGATATACCTATAGTTATAATACAGATTACCAACTCATTCAAAGAAGACGCTATTCGTGGACGGGTACGTTCTGGTTGTTAGAACAAAAAACAGATTATACTTATGATGCCAATGGCAATTTGATCAACTGGACCCGTTATGAGCTCATCAATGGCATTTGGGAATACTATTCCCAAAAGGACTATTTCTGGCATTTGTTCAACTACGCACCTACTGATATTACACTGTCAAATACGGTACTCTATCCTTCAGATCCTGTAGGAAGTGTAGTAGGGACTTTTTCCACTACTGATGCAGATGACAGTAGTTTTACCTATACTTTAGTGCAAGGCCCTGGCAATACTAGTCAACACAATAGTTTTTTCACTATTGTGGACAATCAGCTAATACTCAATGAGGATCTCAGTAGTATCACTTTATCTGAATTATATATTTACGTACAGACAGACGATGGCAGAGGCGGCACGTTTTGCGAAGCATTTGTGCTCACACTCTGCCTCGATTTCAATCCAACTGTAGCCATGATCCAACCTACTTGCTTTGGCAACTGCGATGGGTCCATTGAAATAACAACTACGGCCCAAGGCAGCCCGCCTTTTTCATATGTGTGGAATACGGGTGCGCAAACTCCTGGAATTTCTGACTTATGTGCAGGAAGCTATTCTATTACTATCACTGATGCGAACTCCTGCACCTTTAGCTATAGTTGGACTCTCGAACAACCTGATCCTCTCTCAGCTAACATCACTACCACCAACGAAAGCTGCTTCCAGTGCCTCGATGGTTCCGCCAACGCCAACCCAACGGGCGGCACGCCTCCTTACTCCTTCGCCTGGTCCAACGGCGATACCACCACTAC
>Ga0256839_1001174_pt1 | contig 32428 bp, 17 predicted proteins | sample 354166metaG_FD_185968 | JGI IMG/M metagenome (GOLD analysis project Ga0256839, IMG submission 185968) | Hydrothermal vent microbial communities from Mid Atlantic Ridge, Atlantic Ocean - 354-166 | ecosystem: Environmental > Aquatic > Marine > Hydrothermal vents | place: Atlantic Ocean: Mid... | reverse complement strand
TCGATTGGAACTCGATGAGCAGATACACGTAGAGCCAGCGGCCGCGAAACTTGACTCGCCAAACGACGTCGTTTTCCCGCTTCTTGAACTTCTCCGACACGAAGCTGCCGCTCACCAACTCCAGCGTTTCCAGGTCGAGGTCCTTCACCCACGCCTGGCGAATGAATCCCCGGATCAGTTGGGCCATCGTCGCCTTGTCGCTGAACAGCCATCGGTATCCCGCATCGTGTTCGTTCATGGGACTCGATTGTACAGCGTCGGGCCTGCTTCGATAAGCCGCGACCACTCACAGACCGACACCTTTTGTGTCGCGTCACTGAGATCGCCACCTGCTGGGTGTTAGGGTGTTACGACAACGCGGCAGGTTGGTGTCTGTGACTGCCTGCGAAATGAGTTTGCCCTGCCCATTGATCATCTGCGGCTCGCTCGAGAACTCGCTGGGGAGCGGACGCCCCAACCCCGGCCGGCTCGTCCAACGTGCGGATGCCGAGCCGGCACCGCCACGCTTGCCGGGAAGTCGCGCGTTTTCGATAGGCAGATAGATGCCGTAGCGTGGTCAGGCTGGAATGCTCTGGACCCAACCTGGTCAGGCTGGAAAGCCTGACCTACGAGTCATCTGCCGGCCGATCCGTGCCGTGCCGGCCGGTTGTCGGCACGCCGTCACTCGGCCGCGCCGCTTGACGCATAAAACAGAGGCCGCCGCTCGGCGAGCGGCGGCGGACCGGACCGCTCGCTTGCAGTAACCGCACAAATGAGCAAACACTCGCCAAGGTAACCCGCGCCCCGACACGGTTAATGGTCGCTTACCCGATGTCCGCGTGGCCGAGCCGCGCGTGACCGCCGTCGGGCGTATCGGACGCTTGCAATGTTCGAAAGCGGAACTCGTAAAGACGCTACCTCCAGACGCCTTCGCCAGAGTCCCAATCGACGCTTCAAAACCGGCTACCGCCACCTGTCGAACAGCTCGACGATTCTGGCGAGAATGCCGCTGTCTTGTTCGGAGTCGCCGGCTTGCAAAACGCGGTGGTCGATGAGCACGGTTGCCGCGGCGGCCGTGCGGGCGTTGGCGAGATCGCCCACGCGGCGGCAGCGACGCAGACTCCTCAAGTGGAAGCCGCGAAATCCGGTCCCCACCGGCAACTCCGCGTCCCGGGCCGCCTCGAGAACCCGCTGACGAATCTCCGCCGGCCCGCGCGTCTCAGACTCCGGCAACATCACACCGAACTTGTAGAACGCGGGGATGTCTTCCTGTTTCCAATGCCCGGGGCCCACGACGGACGAGGCTTCCTCGAGAAACTCCATCAGCGCCTCCGCGCCGCGCCGCCGCTGCTCGGTCCGCAAGGCGAGTTCGTCTAGCTGGGGCAGTAAGACGGCGGCCTGCAGTTGACTTAGAGGAAACGCATCGTTGCCTCGCTCGGCGAATACGGTCATCCGCTGCGCGATCTCTTCGCTGGAGGTCAGCACGGCGCCGCCTCGTCCGGCCGTCAACAGCTTGCTACCACCGAAGCTGAGTGCCGACGCATCTCCCCAGGCTCCCGCCGGCCGGCCGCCGACTCGGGCACCGGGAACCTGGCAGGCATCTTCCACGAGTGCGACGTTGTGCCGGTCACACCACTGGCGGATGACGTCGATTCGAGCCAGTTGCCCGTGGAGATGCGAGACAATGACGGCTCGAGTCGCCTCACAGTAGGCTGCATCGAGCTGCGCCGGATCGAGTGTCCAGCCGGCAGCGACGACGTCGACCAGCACCGGCCTGGCGCCGATCGCTTCGATGCTTCGGAAGTTGCCGGGGAAATCGTAAGCGGCGAGGATGACCTCATCGCCGGATCGCACACCCACGCCGCGCAGCGCCAACTCGACGGCAAGGGTCCCCGAGCAAGTCAGACGGGCAGTGGTGGCGCCGAAGGTCTTGCAGAGCCGTTCCTGCAGTCGCCGCGTCCACACGCCGCCATACTCGGCCCACGATCCATCCGCCGCCAGTTGCTCGAGAATGGCGGCCACTGGTTCGCGAGGCAGGGAACGATCTGGAGGGTGAGAGTCCGGCACGCCGACTCAATCTCCGACGGGGCGAAGTGCGAACCACGACTTGAGTTGATAACTGCACTGGCAGTGAGTCGAGCCTTCGGGAATCAGCACCAGCCCCCCCGCGGGAATCGCGTTGATATAGCAGCCGGGGCGAAATCCGCCGAACGACCGCGTGCGCTGTTGATCGACAGGGAGACTCAGGTCCCAATATCCAAGCGTTGCCGAGCGGTAGAGCAGCACATGAGCTCCTGCGGCGATCTGACCGCAGCCGTAGGAACGCTGGAACGGGAAGGGCCGCGGCTCGCCACTGCGCAGGTCCCAGGCGCCGCCTTCCGCCAGAATCTCGCCGCCTCGGATGATGGGGCGAGTCCGGTACTCCGCCTGGCGGTCCCACAACCGTTCCCCCGTCGAGCCATCGAACGCCGCCAGGCGTCCGCCCACCTCGGACGGAATTCGGAAGAATTTGTGTTTCATGGCCTGGTAGGCCATCAGCACCGTCCGGCCGTCCCGAGTCGCCGAGAGCTGGGTTCTCCAAATGTTGTTGTCGTTTCGCCAGAGCGTGTTCCCCTTGTGCAGGCCGATGGCTAGCAGTGTCCCCGTCGGGTGTTGGCCCGGCTTCAGCCTGGGGGCGGGCCGACCACCCCGCGTTGGTTTGGCAATGGAATCCTGTTTGGCGATGGGGCGATCGATGAGAAAAACCCGGTCGGCCGCTACAGCCACGGCGTTGTTCCGCACCGAATGTCGAGGGCGATATTGCCACAGCAGCCGGCCGTCGCTCGCGTCCACGGCGAACAGCAACGTCGATTCGGTCCGCAGGCGCGTGAGCGCGTATCGGGGACTGACGCGGTGCGCTTCGTTGAGCACGCTGCCGACCAGCACGCCGTCGTGGTAGATGATGACACCCCAACGCCGGTCGGTTGCTCCGTCGTCGACCGGAGTCTGGAAGCGAGCCACGCATCGGCCCGTTCGCAAGTCGAGCTTCAGACATTCGTTCTCGGTCGCCACAAAGACGGCGTCGTCACTCATGCAGAATCGTCCGCCGGTTTCTCCCACACCGACATCGTGGTGGATCCCGTCGTAGTCGGCCAGTAGTCCGGGAATCGAGTAGCTCCAAAGTTGCGTGCCGTTGTAGGCATCGAGACAGGTGATCCCGTCGACCCCACCCACGACGAGGAAGCCGTTGTGGGAGAGCGGCGCAGGACCCTGACCGTGTCGGTTCGGGGTAGCGAAATCGAACGAACCGAACCAGTTCATGGCCAGGCGTCCGCGAACCAGCCGGTCTCCCGAGCAGACCGTGTTTCCGGCGTCGGCCCATTGGTGGGTCCAGCTTCCTGATCCCGCTTCGAAGCGAGGCGCGTCGACGGTGGACAGAGGCTGCGTCCCCCGCAGGACGCCTCGAGAAGGATGCAGGAGCCGGAGCAGGGCCGCCCGTTGGCGGTCTTGCGCCGGCGATGCCGCATCCGGTGTGACGATCAAATTGGCAAAGTGGCTCGGCAGGTCATCGAGAATGGAATCATCGGACCGCAGAACGGCAACCCGAGTCCCGTACAGACCTGCCTGGCGAAGGGATGTGCGCAGGTGCTGCAGCTCGGAATCGGTATGGGCCAGGGCGAGAATGTGTAGCTTGGATTGGCTGGCCAGATCGCCGAGCGCCTCCGCATTCCGAGAAGGCTCGACCAGGGCGTATCCCGAGGAGATCCGCGGATCGATGCCATCCGTCGAAGGCATCCGGCGCGGCGGTGTGCGGTCCGATCGAGCCGCGGCAGTCGCCGGTTCGGCCGACGCGGTACGCTTGGGAATCGAGCCGGCGAAACCGTACAAGATTCCCCCGTCGGTCGCGGCGATGAGGTAGCCGTCGGCGTAGGCGAGTCCCCGCACGGTGCCTTCGATGCTCGTACTCCACCACTCGTTGGCCTGAGCCTTGATGTCGATGGCCGAGAGTCGGCCATCGAAACCGCAAACCACTTCTTTGTCGGCAATCAGCAAGGCGGTAACTGGCTGGGACAGTTCAACAACCTTGGTCGTCTCCAGCCCGCGGAACGAAACGAGCTTCCCTTTGCGGTCGCGGCGCTGGGCATCGATCCACTGTTGCAGTTGCAGTCCCTGCCCCGTGGTGCGAATCAGCTCGGCTCGGGAAGATGCCAACGGTGGAAGTCCGACCCGTCCCGCCAGTGTCCCGTCGGTCCGGTGAAACGCGGCACCGCCGTTGAGCACGAACCGGTCCGAGAGCATGGCCCAACTTCCGCCCGTTCTGCGGTTTTTCTGCAAGTGGTAATACAGCAGTTTTCCCGATTTGCGATCGAGCACGGCGGGAACGGCGCGTCCGGTGGGAAGGTAAAGGTGCTGTTCGTCCGCCAGCAGGTATCCTTGCGGGGCGATGCCGCTCTCGGCTCGAGCTCCGCCGTGAGGCTGATCCATCAACAGTGTTCCCGAATCGGTGTTCGACCATACGACCTTTCCCGTCTCGCATTGCAAGGCGTAGACGTAGACGCCGTCGCTGGGCCAAATCCCGGCCGCGTAGTACAAGGTGTCCCCATAGACGACCGGTCCTCCGCGAGCCGGCCAGCGGGAGATCAGCCGACCGTTGCCGAGCACGAATTGGCGCTTGGTGGAAGCTTGGTGTTTCCACACAAGCTCACCGCTGTCGAGATCGAGGGCGTACAGGCAGCCGTCGTCGGATGCCACAAAGACCCGGTCTCGCCAGGCGACCGGCGCGAAGCGAACGGGACCGTCGGCCGTGAATTCCCAGACGACCGATCCGGTGACCAGATCGAGGGCCGTGACGGTGTCGTCGGCCGAACTCCCGAAGATCGCCTTTCTGCCGGCGATGATGGGGTGGAAGGTCTGGTCGAACCGGAGGCGTTTGGAGTTGGGCCACGCCGGGCGGGGTGGTTGGCTGGGACGGTAGATCCACTGCAGGGCCAACTGGTTGGGAAGCGGTTCGGGGGTAGCATGATTGCGAGACGCATTGCCGCCGTAGGTAGGCCAGTCGGCAATCGCTACCGGTCCCCCGCAGATAATCACCAGCAACAAGGCCCACGTCGGTGGGGGAAGTCGTTTCATGTGGCGGATCCCTTATGACTTCTTTTTGTCTTTCTCTGGCCGAGTTTTTTTCCTGGCCGATTCCCGACACCGTCCGGTCCGGCGGCTTCCGGTTTCCGCGGCCCATTGTAGGTCACTTGCGGTTGCATGGCGACTCGCCCCGCCCGCTTGCATTGTCTTTTGCCAGCCGAGACAATCGAGAAGCTCTTTTTCGGTTCCCGTGCGGAAGGTGCCCTCATGTCCGACTCTTCGCCCTACGACTTGCCCCCGAACGATGACGATATCGTCACTGCGCGGATCGTGTCTCCGGTGGCTCGGCCCACGACGAACCGACGCCGGTTCGTCGGCAGTCTCGGGTTTTGGTTGGTGTTGGGAGTCGGCTCGTTTGTCGTGATCACCTTCGGTCTGCTCCTTTCCTTGGGTGTGTGGCTCGGTGTCCGCGGCGAGTGGGAACAGCAAGCCGCGACCGACATGTCGGAGCTGTCCGTACTTTCCGACGACGACATCGAGCGCCTCGTCGGCGGCCCGATCCCGCCTCCCCTGGTTGCGCCCGAAGAACATGGGGCGGTGTTCGAGGTCGGTCCGATGAGTGCGGACGCACATGGCGACTATCGATCGATCGCCGCGTTCGTCAGTGAGATTTCGCAGATCGTGCAGCAGAATGAGAGTGACAAGTTCTACGGTGAAGTGGACGTTTCGCGATACTTGGCACGCGTGCGGATGTTCTACCACAAGAGGCTGTTGGAGCACGGAGCACGGATCGAGTGGAGAACGGCCCGCAGCCGCGTGCGAACGTACGTGGCGATGCCAGAGCGATTCTCTGAATTCCAGGTTATGCGAATCGACGAGCTTGGGGCAGACGATCGGCTGGTGTGGCTCCATCTGCGGACGTCGCCGGACGAAATCACTCCCTACCGCTGGTGGCTCGTGCGATCGGGCTCCCAGTGGAAACTGTACGACTGGGAATCGCTCGAGGACGGAATCACCGATGCGTTCTATACGGCTTTGATCTGGGGTGAGCCCGAAGCGCGGAAGCAGAGTGCCTATTTCGACTGGGTTCGCAATATGAACGACCTGGCGGATCTCCGCGAGGACGAAACATCGGACGTGAAGCAGCGTGTCGAAAGCATTCTCGTCAACTGCGAGCGGTTGCGAGTGCCGACAGGCTTGTTTGGGATCTGTCGACTGGCCATCGCCCGGCAGTGGATCAGTTTCGGGTTTTACGAGCGAGCGCGGCGAGTGCTGACGGAGGCCTCGAAATGGGAGGCGAACACACCCGGAATGGCGCTGACGCACGCCTACCTGCTGATGCGCGAGGGAGAATACGCGGCGGCGCTGGAGAAGCTCGAAACATACCGGCGCTATGTCGGTCCCACCCTGGAAGTGCTCGATGCCATCACCACCTGCCAGGAACAACTGAGGAGGGAGGACGACGTACTGCAAACGCGAATCGCCATGTTGAAGTATGACGACCGTCCGTTTTCCGGAACGCTGTTTGAGATCGTTACCCGGCTGCCCGGTGACCAGACCCGCTCCCTGTTGGAGCAACTGGCGACCACGGATCGAGGACGATCGCAGATTCGAGTTCTCGCCCGACAATTGCTCGGCGAGTCGGTGGTTTCGCGGGAACTGCGGCAGGTTCGGGACGCACTGGCTCAGAACGAGATCGATCCGCTGCTGCTGTTGTTGTGCGAAGCCGTCCTGCGAGTCGGCGAAGGCAAGACTGAAGAGGGGACGCAGGCACTGGTCAACGCAGTGAAGTCGGCCCGGCACACCGATGGCGAAGCCGCTGCCGACGACCTGGCCACGGTGGTATCGGTAGCCCGCGAACTCGGCCTGTGGAACACGCTGCTGCAGCAAATCGCCCCCGACGCCAAGCTGCTGCACGTTGTTTTTGACGACTACGTCGGTTCGCCATCGGAAAAACCGGCACAGGCGCTGCTGGAAGTCGCAGACGCCATTTTGGCAAAGAACCCCGACCATCCCGAGGCCTTGGCAGCGCGAGGCTGTGCATTGGCCGATACGGAACCGACTTCGGAGACGTTCGAGTTGCTGCGCCGCGTGCTGGATCTTTTGGATCGAGAGTCGGTCATGCGGGATGAAGTACGTTACCATCTGATCCAGGATTGCCTGGATCTGCGAAGATGGGATGTACTCGAGCAGTTGGCCCAAGCCGACGACGTAACAAGTTGGGTGATTAGTGCCGCCAGACACGAACACGATCCGGAAGTTCTGAAGCGGATGATGGGTTGGGTCAAAGAGCAACCCCTCGTCCTCGCCGTGTTTCGAGCTCTCATTCTTCGAGCCGAAGGCAGGCCCGAAGATGCCAAGAAACTGCTCGTCTCGGCTTTGAACGAAACGGACGAGGCCGCCTACCGCTGGTCCGCCACCTCGTTACTGTGGGAACTCCACGATCAAGACGGAGACTGGTCGGGGCTGCTGGAATCGACCTGGGGACGCAGTGTCGCCGCCCAAGCCGTCTCCAGCCTGCTTCAGCGAGGAGACTGGAAGGCGTTGGACACGCTGGCGAGCGGGGTACTCGAGTTGGAGCGACTGCCGCGAGCGGAAGCATTTCCGGAAGGCGGACCCGATTGGCGGGAAATCCGCTTCCGATCGTTGGTGGCTCAGAATCGCGATAAGGAAGCTGTCGAGATCGTGTTACAGCATCCGGACCCGGCAATCTCCGACGATGTGCTGATCCGGGCCGTCGAGGCGGCTCTGCGAGTCGACTCCCGTTCAGCCGCCGAGTCGCTGTTGCCGGCGATCCGAGATCCGCAGACCGCCCGGTATGGTCAGGCCAAGCTGGCACTGGCGAACGGCGACACGGACCACCTCCCGCGCCTCCTCTCCTCCATGTCGGAATATCAGTTGACCAAGCTGCTGGAAGACCTGGACGAGTCGACGACCAACGATCCCACCATTCGCTGGTATCTTCGGAGACACGCGCCGTTGCTTCCGTGGCGACTCCCCGCCGCATGGAATACGGTGCGGATGCTGGTGGACCAGGAGATCGCGGTCGAGGACGTCGTCGATGAAGCCCTGATCCAAGGAGTGCTGGGCGATGCCATGGACACAGAGGCGTCACTGCAGCGCGTCGAGGTTCCTCCGGGCGAAAACGCCGCGGTTTTCTCGGCGCCGCCCTACCGCGTCGCCGTCAGTCTCGCCGCAGCTCGACCGATCGGTCGGGCCGATACCGGCGATCGCCGACTCGATGAAGCGATCCGGCAAGGTCGTTTTGTGCTGGTCGTCTCGGTGACCGAGCAGCGCAGTGGCGAATCCGATGCGAATGCGAGCTGGCTCGCGTTCCGCCTGGCCAGCCGCCTCGCCGATCACGGCGTACTCGCCGTCTGTTATCGCGGCGCTTGGCTGCGTCCTGAGGAGCTGACCGACGATCCGGCCAAACGAGGGGACGTCTACCGGATGGCTTTCTGGAAGCCGGGCATCACGATGATCCCGGTTCGAACGCATTCCCAACTCGAGCCCGCACTCTCCTTCCGTTTTCGCAGCGATCTGTTGGACGCCTATGGCCGATCCGAACAGGATCGGGCGACGCCGTCGGACGCCGAAGCGGATCACGATCCAGAGAGGCCATTCTTTGTGGACTGTCGAATGGAATTCGGCGGCATTCGCGAGCGGATCAGGTCGCGAGTGGTCTCGGTGCAGCGCAATGCCGGCGATGAGCCGATCCTGGTGGTGGAGGTCGAAGCGACGCCGCGCTGTTCTGGCGTTCCTCGAGCCGGCCAGGTGGTGCGGCTCGAATTGAACCGGGTTGTGGCCTGGGAATGGGAAGGCCGCAAAGAGGTGCTTTCGGAAAAGTGACTTCTCTCGTGTTCCGAGGCCGGGTTCCCTCGTTAGAGTTCCGGGAATGAGCTACGTTAGCGTGGCACGGTAACGGGGCTGGGCGGAAATCGCCGCGGGAACGCCTGCAAACCAGGCCATCCCAGTCGGCGCAACCCTTGCAAATTGAACATTTTCCGGCCATCGTGAAACTAACCTGCGTGCGCGCCCACTGGGCAATCAGTCAGGGTGGCGGGATTGACTTTATCTCATGGGGGGGCACAGCCGGGGTTGTCGCGTGCAGTAGACAGAACATTGCGATCAGATCGAGGGAAGGATAGGAACGAATGGACGAATCGGCTGCCGTACGCAAACTGGGGGAGGCGAGGGACCGCATCATGGAGCAGATGTCCCAGGTGATTGTGGGACAGGAGGAGGTGATTGACGAGCTATTGATATCGCTGTTTAGTCGCGGTCACTGTCTGCTCGAGGGTGTTCCGGGGCTGGCCAAGACGTTGATGATCAGCACCTTGGCGCGCACGCTCAATCTCACATTCAGCCGCATCCAGTTCACGCCCGACCTGATGCCGGCGGACATTACGGGCACCGAGATCATCGAGGAGAACCGCACGACGGGGGCTCGCGAGCGGCGGTTCATGGAGGGCCCGTTGTTTTCTCATGTGATCCTGGCCGACGAGATCAACCGGACGCCGCCGAAGACTCAAGCGGCGCTTCTGGAGGCGATGCAGGAGCGGCAGGTGACGGTGGGCCGGGTGCGTCACCCGCTTTCGGATCCGTTCTTCGTGTTGGCGACGCAGAACCCGATCGAGCAGGAGGGAACGTATCCGTTGCCGGAGGCCCAGCAGGACCGTTTCATGTTCAAGGTCTTCGTCAAGTACCCGAACTTCAATGAGGAATTCGAGGTGGCTCGGCGCACGACGGCTTTGCAATTCGAGGACGTGCAGAGCGTGTTGGGGGGCGAGGAGATCTTGCAGTTGCAGCGCACGGTGCGAGAAGTTCCGGTGAGCGACCACGTGATTCGCTACGCCCTGTCGCTGGTGCGTCAGACTCGCGTGGGGGAGCCGGGGGTCCCCGACTTCGTCCAGGAGATGGTCGGGTGGGGTGCGGGTCCTCGAGCGGTCCAGTTTCTGATACTCGGTGGCAAGGCGCGAGCGCTTCTGCGGGGGCGGACGCATGTGTCCACCGACGACATCCAGGCTTTGGCCAAGCCGGTTCTGCGGCACCGCCTGGTGGTCAATTTCGCGGCGGAGAGTGAAGGGATCACGGCCGACCACGTCGTGCAAAAGCTGCTGGAGGTGACTCCCACGAAGGAAGACGAGTTGACGAGCGATGCCCGATTCCAAACGATTTTTGCATCCTGAAGCGGTCAAACGGATTTCGCGGATGGAGTTGCGGGCGCGGCACATTGTCGAAGGTTTTCTATCGGGAATGCATCGCAGCCCCTACTTCGGCCAATCGGTGGAATTCTTGCAGCACCGCGAATATGTCCCGGGGGACGACCTGCGCCATGTCGACTGGAAGGTCTGGGCGCGGCAGGATCGTCTGTACGTCAAGCAGTTCGAGGAGGACACCAATCTGCGTTGTACGTTCCTGGTCGATGTTTCCAAGAGCATGGAGTACGGCAACGGACCGCTGAACAAGTACGAATATGGTTGCACCATCGCCGGCAGCCTGGCCTATCTGGTGTTGCGGCAGCAGGACGCGGTCGCCTGCTGGGCGTTCGACGAACAGGTGCGAGCTCGCGTTCCCCATCGCAGCAAACGCAACCACTTGTTGACGGTGGTCGAGTCGCTGAACGTGGCCACGCCGGCGGACAAGACCGATCTGTCGGGCGTTTTGAAAGAGGCCGCGGAAACGCTGCCGCGGCGCGGCATGGTCGTGGTGATTTCCGACTTTCTTTCCGACCTGGAGGGAACGATTCGCGGACTCAAGATCCTCCGCCAGCGCGGCCACGACGTGATGGTCTTCCACGTTCTGGACGACGACGAACTCGATTTTCCCTTTTCCGGGCCGATGCGATTCGAAGGTCTGGAACTGCCGCAGCATTTGAATTGCAATCCGCGAGCCCTGCGCGAGGGATACCTCGAGGCGCTCCAGGCGTTCCTGGACGAACTGAAACGGCAATGCGCTCGCAACGTGGTCGACTACGCGCTGTTGCGTACCAGTCAGCCACTCGATGCCGCGCTGGCCACATACCTGAGTAACCGGCTGGGAATGCACCACCGCAACTGACGCTCACACCATACGGATCGCTCCAATATGCAGTTTTTGTATCAGGGATTGGCCTGGGGATTCTTGCTGGCGTTCGTGCCCGTGTTGATCCACTTGATCAACATGATGCGCCACCGGCGCGTTCGCTGGGCGGCCATGGAATTCCTGCTGCAAAGCTACAAGAAACACCGCAAGTGGGTCTGGTTGAAGCAACTGCTGCTGCTCTTGGCTCGCATGGCGGCCATCGCCATCCTCGTCGCCATGCTGGCTCAGTGGATTACCCGCGGCCAATGGCTCGACTTCCTCGGCGGCAAGGTTACTCACCACTATGTGCTGCTCGACGACAGCGCGTCGATGAGCGAACGGTACGGGGCGGTTTCCGCGTTCGAGATCGCCGGCCAGTTCCTCCAGCGTCTGGCGACGTCCGCATCGGAGCAGCCGGTGCCGCAGCGCTTTACCGTCGTCCGCTTCTCCCAGGCTCTGGCCGGGAATCCGACGGGCGGCGGTTTGGCCGACATGCACGCCGAGCAGGTCGACAGCGAGTTTCCTCAGCGGATGGAGCGACTGCGTCACAGTTTCGAAGTCTCGCACGCAGCCGTCGGTCCCGAACCGGCTCTGGCGACGCTCACCAAACTGCTGGAAGAGGCGCCGGACGAAGACCGCATCGTGTACGTGGTCTCGGACTACCGGCGTTGGCAGTGGCGTCAGACTTCGCGCATCAAGGCGGCGTTGCGCAAACTGGAGGACGCCGGCGTCCAAGTGCGTCTGGTGCAATGCGTGGGGCGACAGCGCCCCAATTTGGCCCTGGTCGATGTGATTCCCTCGAGCGAAACGCGAGCGGCCGAAGTTCCCTTGTTCCTGGACATCAAAGTGCGCAACACGGGAACGACGGCCGCCAGCAACGTGGCGGTGAAGATCCGCTCGATCTTCTACGACGCCCAGGCGACCGCCGGGGTTGAACCCGATCCGCACGTGGAAGACTTGCCGCTGCTGTTGATCGACCGGATCGATCCCGGAGCAACGGTGACTCGGCGCGTGCAGGTCTACTTCCCGGCCGCCGGTCGGCACGTGGTGGAGGTCGAACTCCCCGAAGACGCACTCCCTGCCGACAATCGCCGGTGGTGCGTGATCGACTTTCCCGAAACGGAGCCGGTATTGGTGATCGACGGCGACCCCGACGGTCAGAACGCTCAGTTCCTCTCCGCCTTGTTTCAGCCGGGCGTTCACGCACGAACCGGCATCCGATCCGACGTCAAACCGGTCTCCTTTCTGCGCGACACCACCGCCGAGCAACTCGCGGAATACTACACGATCTTCCTTTGCGATCTGCCTCGCATCGACTCCGTAGCGGTGGAGCATCTCGAAGCCTACGTGCGAAGCGGCGGAGGCGTCGTCTTCTTCGCAGGGCCGCAGTGGGCCATCGCCGCGCACAATGCCGCGCTCTTTCGCAACGGCGAGGGGCTGTTTCCGCTGCTGCTGGAACGGGACGACGAGTTGCCGGTCGACGAATTGACCCCCGCCCCCGATGTGCAAATGGTCGAAGAGAGCCATCCGGTGTTCCGCGAATTGACGCAGGGAGCCAACCCGTTGATTCACTCGCTGCACGTCCAACGGTACTTGAGAGCCTCGGCCACCTGGCCCACGGCACCCAACCGTGACAAAGTGCGGGTGATCGCCAAGTTGCGCAACGGACAGCCCCTCGTCGTGGAGCAGGCCTTCGGCAACGGTCGGGTGATGGCGTTTCTCACGACCTTCGCTCCCTACTGGAACGATTTGGCACTCAATGCCACCGTCGTGGTGGCTCTGAGGATGGAAGCGTATCTGGGAGCCGGCCAGCGGCCGACCGATCGCCATGTCGTGGGCGAACCGCTGCGAGTCGACGTCGACGCCAGCGAGTTCGACCGGCAGTTCCGCTGGTTCTTGCCGCTGGAGGACGATGAAAGTTACCTCCCGCTGACTCGCAATGCCGGCACGCCCGGCAGTCCGGGACGCCTAGTGGGGCAGCTCGAGCCGACCGAAGTTCTCCGCCCCGGCGTTTACGAGGTATGGCTGAAGCGCAAACGAGGCGAAATCGTCGCCCGGCGGTTTGCCGTCAATGTCGACCCGGCCGAATCGCAACTGGCGGTCATCACACGACGGCAGATGGATATCGCGCTTCAGCCGCTGGAGACCAAGTTCGCTCGAGCCGATGCGTTTGCGGGCGCGGCCGTGGCCACGGCCGGGTTCAATCGCAGTCTGTTCCTGATGTTGCTGTTGGTGAGTCTCTTGTTGGGCGAGCAATGGTTGGCGTACTCGGCCAGCTACCACCCGCCGAAAGGAGGCTCGTCATGATCTTCTCCGGCATGTTGGCTCAGACTCCTCCGACCGAAGTCTATTATCAGTTCGCGCGGGCTCGCGCGATGACAGAATGGTGGCACTGGGTTGCCCTTGCGGCGGTACTGGTCGCGATTGCAGCCTACGTGGTCTGGATGTACCGCCGGGATACGGACGAGTTGCCTCGGCCCACCAGTTTGCTGCTGGCCGGGCTGCGATTGGCGGCTTTCGGCGGTGTGTTGTTCTTTTTTCTCGACTTGGAAAAGCGGACTCGACAGCGGATCGAAAAGCCGTCGCGAGTGGCGGTGCTGGTCGATACCAGCCAGAGCATGGCGGTGGCCGACCGTGTTCCCGGCGAAACGACGGGCTCGTCGCGGATCGAGAACATCGTGCGGTTGTTCGATCGCCAGGACTTTCTCTCGCGTCTGCAAGCGAAGCACGAAGTCCTGGTGTATCGTTTTGACGAAACCGAACAGGCGACACTGGTCGGCTCGTTGCCTCGTAAGGCCCAGCGCGGCTCCGGCGGGAGCAGTCGTCAACAGCGATCGCTGGCAGCGGGACGACAGGCCCGACTGCTGGCGGGAATCGCGGGCGGGCTCGGCGTCGCAGCGCTGATCGCACTGGTCCTTTCCCGCCGCCGTCGCACTCCTGCCGAAAGGGCCGGAGAACCGCCGGCCAACTGGGCTCGGCTGGTGGCCACCGTGTTGCTGTTCGCCGGCGTCGTAGTGTTCGCCGTTTCCACCATGCTCGACCCGGATCTGTCGCTGGCTCAAGTCGTGGGCCTGCGCGAACTGACGAGCGACCCCCCGAGCAGCAAGAGACGGGAACCGTCGGAGGCGGAACCGACCGTAGAGGTCGAGTGGGACAAGGCGCTGATTCCTCGAGGTCGGAGCACACGCATCGGCGACGCCGTCCGGAGCGTGTTGCGACGGCATCGCGGCGAGCCGTTGGCGGGCATGGTGCTGCTGAGCGATGGGGCGCAAAACGAAGGGCTGGGAGTGGCCACCGCCGTGGCTTTGGCAAGAGATGCCCATATTCCCATCTATCCGATCGGCATGGGGACCGACCGACGACCGATCAACGTGCGGGTTGTCGACCTCGAGGCACCGCAGCGCGTTTTCCCCGGAGATCCTTTCTCGTTGACGGGATACATTCAGGCCTTTGGCATGGAAGGCCGCTCCGTGAGAGTCTCGCTGGTTTCCGGCGAAGAGGGAGACATGGAAGGGCAGACCGAGATTCTGGAGGAAGAGCAGCGGGTAACCCTGGAGGAGGACGGCAAAGTCGTCAGCCTCGAGTTCAAACTGGTACGGGAGGAGACGGGGACCCGCATTTACCGGTTGAGAGTCGACGCGCCGGTGGAGGACCTGAACCGCGAGGACGATCAGCAGGGAACGACGGTGCACGTGCTGGAGCGCCGCAGCCGGGTGCTGCTGCTGGCCGGCGGACCGACTCGCGAATACCGTTTCCTCCGCAACCAGCTCTACCGGGATGACGAAGTGGAACTCGATGTCCTGTTGCAGTCGGCTCCCGAGGGCGCGTCGCAGGAAGCCGAACGGGTGTTGGACGACCTGCCTTCGACGGCGGACGAGTTCTTCGAGTATGACGCCATCGTCGCTTTCGACCCGGATTGGCTGGCGTTCGACGAAAACCAGCTCGGGCTGTTGGAACGATGGGTCGCCGAACAGGCTGGCGGCCTGATCGTGGTGGCCGGGCCGATTTATACGCCGCTCTGGTCTGCACTGCGGCGCGGACGCGATCGGCGAGCCGACTTGCTCAAAGCGCTTTACCCGGTCGAATTCTACAGCCAGGGAGCCCCCACACTCAGCCTGGGCCGCTTCGGCGGCGAGAACCCGTGGCCGCTGGAATTCACGCGAGACGGTTCCCAGGCCGAATTCCTGCGCCTGGAAGATGACGCCGCGGCCAGCGAAGAAGCGTGGTCCCAGTTCGAGGGAATCTTCGGCTACTACGCGGTGCGCGATCCCAAGCCCGGAGCCCGCGTCTACGCCCGCTTTTCGGATCCGGAAACGGCAATCGATGATGAATTGCCGATTTACCTGGCGTCCCACCTTTACGGCGCCGGGCGGACCTTCTTCCAGGCGAGTGGGGAAATGTGGAGGCTGCGAGCTCTGGAAGAGGAGTATTACGAGCGGTATTACACCAAACTGATCCGCTGGGTCGCCCAAGGACGTATGCTGCGCGACTCGTCCCGCGGCGTGCTGCTGGTCGACAAAGACCGGGTTCAGATCGGAGATCAGGTGGAGGTGCGCGCCATCTTGACCGATGCCCAACACCAACCACTGGTACGGGAATCCGTGGAAAGCGTGCTGGTTCATCCCGACGGCAAACGGGAACCTCTGGAGATGCCTCAAGTCAAGAACGCGACACGAGACGGCACGTTCGCTGTCACGCTCACTCTGCTCCAAGAAGGCGACTATCACGTGGAATTGATGCCTCCGGAGGGAACCGAAGACGACTTGCTGTCGAAAGTCGTCCAGGTGCGTACGACCGATCGGGAAATCGCGGCGCCGCAGCGGCAAGACGCTCTGTTGGAAGAAATCGCCGGCAAGACCGGCGGCACCTACTATATCGGAACCGATGCCGCCAGCGGCTCGAACGGAGAGACGCCCTTGGCGGCTCTGATTCCCGTCGCCGATCAAATCACTTATGTCTCCGGCGCTCCCGATTCTCGTTTCGACGAACGACTGATGTTGTGGTTGATGGTGCTCATCAGTGGCGTGCTGTTCGCCGAGTGGACGATCCGGCGACTGAGCAAGCTGGCGTAGCCCGAGGAGAGTAGCGGCATGCAATGTGAAAGAGGTTGGAAACGATGATGGCGCCGCAGCGTCGAACTTTGCCGTTCTCCGTGCGCCGCCGACTGCTGTTGCTGCGGTGGGCGATCCGCGGCTACGTATTGCTGGAGGGGATCGCCGTCGCAGCGATCTGGTTAGGAGTCACGTTCTGGGCCGCACTGGCTCTGGACTACCTGCCGGTGCTGGCGGGCGCCGGCGAAATGCCGCGGGGAGTCCGAGCCGCGTTGCTGGTCGCCATCGGAGCCGTGTTCGCGTGGGTGCTTTATCGCTGGCTTCTGGCTCGAGCCACGGTGAGGTTGCGGAACGAACAACTGGCGGTGTTGCTGGAACGACGCTTTCCGGAGTTCGGCGACGCTCTGGTCACCGTCGTCGAGTTGGCGGCGCATCCCGACCACGCGGAACCGTTCAACGAAACGATGCTCGAGCAGACCAGTCGCGAAGCCCTGCACAAGCTGCCTCGCATTCGACTGCGACAGGTGTTTCGGCTGCGGCCGCTGCTGGTCAAACTCACCACCGCTTCTTTGCTGGCCCTTTCCCTGGCAGCCTTCTGGCAGGCCAAAGCCGACGCCTTTGAATTGTGGGTGCGGCGGATGTACCTATTGGACAACCGGCCGTGGCCCCGGCAAACGCACATCGAAGTACTGGGCATAGAAGTCGTTCGAGACGAACTCTCACCGATCCTCGTTCCCCGAGGCGTGATTGCGTTCCGGGATGGGCGTGTCAAGGTCGCCAAGGGAGCCGCCGTCAAACTGCTGGTGGCCGCCGACGCCGCCAAGAAGATCCCCCAGCGGTGCATCGTCCATTACCGTACCGACGAAGGCGATCGCGGTCAGGTGGTGATGAAACGGATCGGTCAGGTGCGCGATGGTGTGCAGCGGTTCGAGTTCGACGGCAAGCCGTTTCGAGGTCTGCTTACCAATCTCCAGTTCGATGTGCGCGGCGGAGACCATCGAGTCCGCGGTTTCCATATCGACGTCGTCGATAGCCCGGCCATCGTGGCCACCGAACTGCACTGCGTTTTTCCCGATTACCTGTTCGACGAGGCGACGTCCACCTGGATGCCTCGCACGATGAAACTCACGAGCGGCCTGCAGCTTCCCATGGGTACGCGGATCACGATTCATATGCGAGCCAACAAGCCGTTGTCGCGGGTCGAGTTGCTGGTTCCCAACGATGAGCAGCAGCAGAACTGGAGCCGGCACACCATCGATGTCAAGGGCTCCAGCCGGCAAGCACTCGAAGTGACGTTGCCTCCCCAAACGCTCGACGAACAACTGGTTCTCGATGTCGTACTCCGGGATCGCGACGGTGTTTCCTCCGACCAGCCGCATCATATCGTGATCACGGGCGTGGCCGATGAGGCTCCGCAGGTCCAGGTGACGCTGCGGGGAATCGGGGCGGCCATCACGCCCGACGCCCGACTCCCCTTCTCCGGCACGATCCGGGACGACTACCGCGTCGACCGGCAATGGCTGGAGATCGTTCGCAACAAGGAGAAGACGTTCGAGGTCCCCTTCGCGTTGCAAGACGGCGAGAAAGTGGACGCCGAGGTCGACTTTCGCGATCTGCAAAAGGCAGCTACGCCATTGACATTGAAGCCCAAAGACAAACTGATGGTCACGGTTCGGGCCGCCGACCGCTATAATCTGAAGGGGGCACCGCCCAACGTCGGAAACGGCGACCGTTTTCAACTGGACGTGGTCACGGCCGACGAGCTGTTGGCCATGCTCGACCGTCGGGAACTGGGGCTACGCAGGAGATTTGAACAGATCATCGACGAAATGACGCTGATGCGAGACTCGCTGGCGCGGATCGTGACCGACCGTCCCGATGCGGCCGACGATCTGCCTCGAGAACCCGGCGAGGACTCGGACGAGATCCCGCTCGAGCAGCGAAGGGTCCGCCTGCAGTCGCTGAACGTGTTGCGGGCTCAACGTGCCCTTTCCCAGGTCGACAAGTCGGCCCAGGAAATCGTCGGCGTCGCCGCTTCGTTCGACGATATTCGCCTCGAGATCGAAAACAACCGCATCGATGCGGCCGATCGTCGGGAGCGGCTGAAGGACCAGATTAGCGAGCCGCTCCAACTGATCGCCGCCTCGTTGTTTCCCCAACTGAAAACCCGGGTAGAAACGCTGCAGTCGGAACTGGAATCGGGAGATCGCGCGGAAAATGCCGCCCTCGCAGCTCGGCAACAGGCCGACGATATCCTGATTGAACTGGACAAGGTACTGCAAAAGATGTTGGAATTAGAGGACTACAACGCTCTGGTGCAGTTGGTGCGACGCTTACTGGAAGAGCAAAAGGAGTTGGTTGAGCGCACCAAAGCCCTGCGGAAGAAGAAGGCTTTCGATTTGCTGCGATAGTCGCCGCCACTCTCCCCACGTCAGGAGCCCCATGATGATCGCCTCACTGTTCCCCCCCGCACACCGGCGGATCGCCTGGGCCCGCATCGCCGTCACGCTGTTGGTCGGTGCCCTTGGGCACGCTCCCCTGACGGCCCAGGAACCAGACTCGGCCGACTCGAAGAAACCGGCCGCGCAGGCTCCTCGCGAAAGTGACGAACTCGCCGTATTGCAAGGACAGTTGGCCGACAAATACCGGCGTCTGGAAGAGCTGCTGTTCAAACGCGCCGATTTCGAGTCGTCCATCAATCCTCGACGCGCCGCACTCCTCAAACAAGCCTACCAGCAATCCAAGGATCGGTTGACCCAGAGCCAACTGAATGCCGTCGTGAGGCTGCTCAGTCAGGAACAATTGACCCGCGCAGTGGAAGGCCAAGAGAAGGTAAGCCAGGACCTGCAGGCGCTGTTGCAGTTGCTCTTGAGCGAAAACCGATCGGACCGACTCAAGAGCGAACAACAAAAACTCAAGGAATACATCCGGGAGCTGAAGAAACTGGAGAAATTGCAGCGGGCCGAACGAGGACGCAACGAGGGGGGGGCCGACTTCAAGGACCTCGCGAAAAACCAGAGCAAGATCGCCGACCGCGCTGCCAAACTTGAGGGAAAAATGGCCAAGGACGACGCGGCCAAAGCCGCCGAAGCTCAGGCCGCCGACGGAAAGACCCAACAAGACAACCAATCCAGCGATGGACAATCGAACGATGGGAAGTCGAAGTCCTCGCAAGACGGCAAGTCTTCCGACGACAAACAGGGTGGGTCGAAAGACGATGGCGACAAGAAGACGGATCAACAGCCAAGCCAAAAAGACGACGGTGCCGACAAGGAGAAGACGAAGAAGGGTGCTGGCGACAACGACAACAAGCCGACAGACGAAGGAAAACAGGAGTCTCCCTCATCGGAAGGCCAGCAGAGTCCTTCCGATTCGCAACAGGGCCAGCAAGGGCAGCAAGGCCAACAAGGCCAACAAGGACAGCAAGACCAGCAGGGCCGGCAAAAGCAGCAGCAGAAGAAGCAAGACGACAATCCGGCTCGCAAGCGACTGCAGGAAGCTCGCGAGAAGATGGAAGAGGCCAAGCGGCGATTGGAGGAGGCCAAACGGAAGGAGTCGATCGAGGCTCAAGAGGAGGCGGCCGCCAAGTTGCGGGAGGCGATTGCCGAGTTGGAGGAGATTCTCCGGCAGATGCGGGAAGAAGAGATCGAACGCATGTTGGCTATGTTGGAGGGTCGGTTCAAACGAATGCTGCAGATGCAATTGCGGGTATATGAGCGAACGTTGCGGTTGGCCAAGATCCCCAAACAGCAGCGCAATCGGGCGGTCGACATCGAGGCGAACAAGCTGTCGTTTGATGAGCGGAAGATTGTTTCCGAGGCCGATCGGGCGCTGAATCTGCTGCTGGAAGAGGGATCGTCGATTGCTTTTCCCGAAGTGGTGGAACAGATGCGTGACGACATGGAGATGGTCGCCGAGCGGCTGGCGAAGACTCGCGTCGACCGGATGACGCAGGGTCTGGAGGAGGAGGTCATTCAAACTCTGGAAGAACTGATTGAGGCGCTCAAGCAGGCGCAGCAGGACTTGGAAGAGCAACGGCAGCAACAGCAGCCGCCCACCAATCAGGATCCCTCGGACCAGCCGCTGGTCGATATGCTGGCGGAACTCCGCATGATCCGTTCTTTGCAGCTACGCATCAATCGCCGAACCAAACGCTACGCGCAATTACTGGACGATCCCGACCAGCCACTGGCTCAAGCCGACGATGCGGACTTGCAATCGGCACTGAGCCGTTTGGCCGACCGGCAGGAGAAGCTGCAGAAGATCACTCGTGACATCGTTTTGGGGAAGAACAAATGACCAACACGCATCTAGCGGCGCGACGGGGGCGATGCACGAACGGGGCACGGTGGACCGTTGTGGTCGCCTGCTTGGGTGCCGGCCTGGGAGGTCTGTCCCTGCGGGCCGAAGATTTGACACATGAAGTGTCCTGGGCCCCGGCCGGTTATGCCGACGTGCGAGCCGTCGTCACGCAGTGGCTCAAGCAGGCAACCGTCGACGAGGTTACTCGAGCCAAGGTGGAAGTGCTATGGCCCGAGGCGGAGCAGGCCTCGTCGCCTGAACAACTGGCTCGGCAGGTTTGCCTCACGGCGGCCGCCGTCGATCCTCGAGCGGCTCGGTTGGTGGCGCTTTGCGACCGCCCACCCGCCAAATACCTGCTGGACCCCCAGCCGGTCCTGCGTGATGACAAGCTGCCGGCATGGATGCGCTCCAATCTGCGGCTGATGTACGCTCGCTGGCTGGCTCGCAACCGCTATTACGACGAGGCTCTCCAACAGCTCGAAGGACTATCGCCCGAAGAGGTGGTCGATCCGGCGTCGCTGCTGTTCTACCAGGCGGCCGGCTACCATCGCATGCTGGACAAGGAACATTGTTTGCCTCTGCTGGAAAAGCTGCTCGAGCGGGAACTCGAACTGCCTCGGCGCTACCGCATGTTGGCTCAGTTGATGGCTGCCGACCTCAAGCCGCTCAAAACGGATTCGCTGGATGAGATCGCCCGCCTGATGGACGAGATCGAGCGGAGACTCGATCTGTACCAGGCGGGCAAGAAGGTGAGAAAACAAGAAGACGAAGTGATCGCCAAACTCGATAAGCTGATCAAGAAGCTCGAAGAGCAACAACAGCAACAGCAGCAGAGTGCCTCGGGAAGCAATCGTTCCGGCAATCCGGCTCCCGATAGCATGCCGCTGGGCGGACACGGGCCCGGCCGGGTCGACAAGAAGTTCATCGGCAACAAGACCGGTTGGGGAAACCTGCCTCCCAAAGAGCGTGAAGCCGCGTTGCAGCAAATCACCAAGGACCTGCCGGCTCACTATCGAGAGGTGATCGAGGGGTATTTCCGCAAATTGGCCAACAGCAGTCGCTAGGCGCGAGGCGAAATGAAAAATGAGAAATGAGAAATGAAAAATGGAATTGGCCGACGCGATCGTTTTCTAGGTACTGCCGTCTGTGTTTGCTCGGGTCAGGCCGTCGGGCGATAACGGCACTGGACGCTTGCCGACGTTTGTGCCCGGAGGTGTGAGGTGTGAGGTGTGAGGTGTGAGGTGTGAGGTGTGAGGTGTGACAGTTCGTTTCGGAGAAAAGTGAGATAACGCGGCAGATCAGGCGTTTCGGTCTGACCACGTAAAGCACCGAAGCCACCAAAAGATAAAGGCGATTACAAGTACGAGCAGGAGGCGGAAAGAGTCCATCACAACTTCTTCTGACTTCCAGCTCCCCGTCGCGCACATACCAATTCCCAATTCCCAATTTTCATTTTTCAATTTTCAATTTTCAATTTTCATTTTTCAATTCCCGACTACAGACTGGACTCACCATGTTATTGATCGCTTGGATACTTGCGATGTTCACTGCGGCGGACGGTTTGTCTGTCGAGCTGTACCGCGCGACGGGAGAGTCGGTGCGCGGCGCCGTGGTCCGACTCGACGAGTCGGGGATCCAATGGGCGGACCGAGACGGCGGCACGATTCCGCTGGAGGATATTTCGCGGATCGACTTCACGGTCGAACTGGACGAGACAGCGCGAGGGATTGCCGCGCATCCCGACGCCTGGATGACGTGGACCGACGGCAGCCGCTCGCCCGTAACACAGGTGCGGATCCAACAAGGCGAATTCCACGCCAAACTGCTCGACGGTAGTACGCTGACGGGGCCGACTCGGTCGCTGGATGCCGTACGCTTTTATGCTCCGGCACCCGGTACCAATCAACAGTGGGAGGCGTTGTTGGGGCGGCCGCGGGCCGGCGATGTGGTGATCGTGCGCAAATCGGCCGAATCGTTGGATCTCCTGGAGGGAGTCATTCATGCGGTCAACGACGACATCGTCGAATTCGAATTCGACGGACAGAAGATTCCGGTGAAGAGAACCAAGCTGGAGGGGATCGCATTTGTGCGGCCTCGCGAGTCCCCGCCGAAGGCGGCCGGGAAGTTGACCGATCGATTTGGGGGAGAGTGGCGACTGGCCAAGTTCGCGGTGACCTCGCAGGAGGCCCGGCTGCGAACGGCGGGAGGAGTCGTGTGGCGATGGTCTCCGCAGCATCTTCGGCGACTCGAGTTGCTGAGCTCGAATGTGGTCTACTTGAGCGACTTGGAACCGCGGCAAGTGGAGTGGACTTCGTTCTTTCCGGGAGGCCGTTTGGAAGACTCGTTTCGATCGCTCTTTTCGGTCCGGAAGAACTCGACACTCTCCGGTGTCCCCCTGGAATTGGTGGGAAGCGACGGGCATCGACGCGTCTTCGCCAAGGGGCTGGCGATCCACAGTCGCACCGAATTGACCTACCGTCTCCCCGAATCGTTCCAGCGATTTCGGGCGGTCGCCGGGATCGATGTATCCCACCGAGCCGTCGGCACGGTACAATTGACCATACGAGGAGACGACCGGCAGCTCTGGTCGGGTGAAATCACCGGCAGCTCGGACCCGGCGGTGATCGATGTTTCCCTCGAGGGTGTACGACGGTTGACGATCCTGGTCGACTACGGCGACAACGCCGACGATGGCGATCATTTGATCCTGTGTGACCCGAAACTGATCAAATCCACCAAGTAGCGACCACGTGGAACACACGGAAAGGTGAACGAATGCGTGCGACGGCGTTGGCAATCATCTTGGCGATTAGTGCCTCGGGGGGCGGTCGGTTGTACGGCCAGGAGATTCCCGAAGCGGTGCGCCGAGCCGAAGCGGCCCGGATTGCCGCCGTGGCCAAGGCGATGCCGGCAGCCGTGAGTGTTTTTGCCAAAGGGGGCCAAGGGGGCGGCAGCGGAGTCGTCGTGACTCCGGACGGCTATGCCTTGACGAACTACCACGTGGTGCGGCCGGCCGGTCTGACGATGCAGTGCAGCATGCCCGATGGTCGCCTCTATGACGCGGTGCTGGTAGGTGTCGATCCCGTCGGCGACGTGGCGTTGATCAAACTCATGGGGCGGGACGATTTCCCTACGGCCGAACTGGGGGACAGTGAAACGGTGCGGGTCGGCGACTGGTGTTTTGCCATCGGTAATCCGTTTCTGCTGGCAACCGATTTTCAACCGACGGTCACCTACGGCATCGTTTCGGGAGTCCACCGCTATCAGTATCCGGCCGGGACCTTGCTGGAGTACGCCGACTGCATCCAGACGGATGCGGCTATCAACCCGGGAAACTCGGGTGGGCCGCTGTTCGACGCGCAGGGAAGATTGATCGGCATCAACGGACGGGGGTCGTTCGAAAAACGGGGCCGAGTCAACGTCGGGGTGGGCTACGCGATTTCGATCAACCAGATCAAGCATTTCATGGGGTATCTCCACAGCGGGCGGATCGTGGATCACGCGACGCTGGGAGCCACCGTCGCCACGGGATCGGACGGGACGGTTCGAGTCACCGACATTTTGGAGTCTTCCGATGCCTTTCGGCGGGGCCTGCGCTACGACGACGAAATCCTTTCGCTCGCAGGCCGGTCGGTCACCTCGGCCAACATTTTCAAGAACATCCTGGGGACGCTTCCCAAGGGCTGGCGGGTTTCGCTCAAGTATCGCCGCGACGACGAAACTCACCAAATCTTCGTTCGCCTGGCGGGGGTTCACGCGGGAGACGAGTTGTTGAAGAAACTGGCCGGCCGGCCGCAGCGACCACCGCGGCAGCCGCCGGAACATCCCAAGGACAAGAAACAGCCGAATAAGCCGCCGGCTCATCCTCGCACGCAAAAAGCCGAAATTCCGGCCCACCTCGCCAAGTATGTGGAGACGCGACGAGGCTATGCCAACTACTATTTCAACCGATTGAATCAGCAGCGAGTTTGGCGTGCTTTTCGCAAGTCCGACGCTCCGGTTGCCCAAAACGGCAAGTGGATCTTGAAGGGGAAACAGGAGGGGGCGGGGGACGTGCTTGTCGAGTTGGGGACGACTCGCGTGACGGGGACGTTTCCGCAGGGGCGGTTTGTGGTCGACCTGGAAAAGGACTGGGACAGCCAGCTCGGACCGGCGGGTAGCGGCGGGTTGTTGACGGCGTTGGCCAGTTGGAAGCGGATGCTGACGGTCGGCCCCAAGGCCTTCGGCGAAGTGATTTACGTGGGGACCTGTCCGATCCCCGAGCGCGACGGTCTGTTCGATGTCATCGCGGCGACGCACGCCACCGTCGACACGCGGTTCTATTTCGATCCGGCAAACGGGCAACTGGTGTTGCTGGAGATGTTTCCGCAACAACATGTCGATCCGTGCGAGATCTATTTCGATGACTATCGCGAGACGGATGGGGTTTCCCTGCCCCACCGGTTGGAGGTTCGTTACGGGAACGCCCAGTTCGGCGTCGTAACCTGGGAACAGATAAAATTGGAGAAGCTCGAGACCGCACGACGATCGTCTTCACCTGTGGAATGGGCGGCTGGGACCGTGCAACCCTGATCGGTCCCCGAATGCGAGGGCCACGACCAAGAGACATTCGATGAGCACTTTTCGAGGAGGCAAGTTGGTGGGAACGGTTCGAGTGACGATCGGCTGGGCCGCGACGATCGTGAGCGTCCTGGTGTGTTTTGACGCGATCGGCAACGCTCGCGCCGGTTCTCCTACCCTGTCGAAGATCGTGCGCGAAGTGCAGCCGAAGGTCGTCAAGATCTACGGCTCCGGCGGGCTGCGCGGCCTGGAAGCTTATCAATCGGGACTGTTGATTTCTGCGGACGGGCACGTGTTGACGGTCTGGAGTTACGTGCTCGATTCGGAAGAGTTCCTCTACGTCGTGTTGGACGACGGCCAGCGATTCCGTGCGTCCATTGTGAATCACGATCCCCGGTTGGAGATCGCCATCTTGAAGATCGATTCGCACGACTTGCCCTATTTCGATTTGAAACAGGAGACGGCGGCGGAAGTGGGAGCCGGCGTACTGGCCTTCAGCAACCTATTCGGTGTCGCCACCGGATCGGAATCGGTCAGCGTGCTGCATGGGCGGGTCTCGGCGAGAACCGAGTTGACGGCTCGCCGGGGCGCATTCGAGACCGTCTACAAGGGTCCGGTCTATGTGGTCGATGCTATGACCAACAATCCGGGAGCTGCCGGGGGCGCCCTCACGGATTTGCAAGGCAACCTGGTCGGCCTGCTGGGAAAGGAACTGCGGAACGCGTTGACCAATGTGTGGCTCAATTACGCCATTCCCGTCGATCAGCTCCGGCAATCGGCGCTCGACATCATGGCCGGCAAGAATCCTCCTCGGATCCAAGACGAATCGGCCGAAAAGCCGACGCATCCCCACACCGTGCAGCGCCTCGGCATCCTGTTGGTGCCCGACCTGCTTTCGCGGACGCCTCCCTTTGTCGACCAGATCGTACCGGGATCGGCAGCCCAGCGCGCGGGTTTGCAGGTCGACGACTTGATCTTGTTTGTCGAGGACCGCGTCGCCGATTCGATTGAATCGCTGCGTGAGGAACTGGAGTACATCGATCGGATCGACCCGGTTCGCCTGACGGTCCAGCGAGGCGACGAGCTATTGGAATTGGAACTGAAACTGACTCCTCAAGAGGCAGACCGATGATGGCACCGACGAGCGGGCGCCTTTCTCGGGTGATGTTGCTGTGGGCCATCACCACTACCGTTGGCGCTCAAGATGTTTCCCCCGAGCAACTCGTGGCGCAGGAGGACGCCGCCATTCGAGCGGCGGTGGCTCGAGCGGCTCCGTGGACGGTGCGCATCGAAACGTTGGGGGGACTCGAGGCTGTGGGAAAACGCCTGGTGACTCAAGGACCGACCACCGGCGTCACGATCTCTCCCGATGGGTTCATTATCTCCAGTGCGTTCAACTTCGTGCAAAAGCCTGCCTCGATTCTGGTGACGTTGTCCGACGGTAAGCGACGGCCGGCCAAACTGGTCGCCCGCGACCATAGCCGCAAGTTGGTGTTGCTGAAAGTGGAAACCGACCAGGCGTTGCCCGTTCCCGAAATCGTGGACCGCGAGTCGCTGCGAGTGGGACAGTGGGCGATCGGTTTGGGGCGGACGTACAGGGGCGCGTTGCCAAGCGTGTCGGCGGGAATCATCAGTGCCAAACATCGAATCTGGGGGCGGGCCGTTCAGACCGATGTCAAGGTCTCGCCGGCCAACTACGGTGGACCTCTGATCGACCTCTCCGGACGGTTGATCGGGATCCTGGTGCCCTTGTCGCCTCGACAACAAAGTGAAGTGGCAGGTGCCGAGTGGTACGATTCGGGAATCGGTTTTGCCGTTCCCCTCTCCGACGTGATGCCTCAATTGGAAAAACTCAAGCACGGAGAAGACTTGCACGCCGGCTTGCTGGGCATTTCGCTCAAGGGGAAAAACATCTACGCCGATCGCGCCGAAATCGCCGCCGTGGCGCCGAAGTCGCCAGCCGCCGATGCCGGAATCCGGGCGGGAGACGTCATCGTGGCGGTGGACGGCGCGCCCATCGAGCGCCAAGCTCAGCTCAAGCATGCACTGGGGCCTCGCTACGCCGGCGAAACACTCGAGGTGGTCGTCGAACGCGGCGAAAAGGAGAAACAACGCCACGCGGTGAAAGTAACGCTGGCCAAGGAGATTCTCCCGTACGCGCATGCCTTCTTGGGGGTCTTGCCTGATCGGACGGCGTCGGCCGGCGGTGTGAAGATCCGTTGGGTCTACCCGGACAGCCCGGCGGCCGAAGCCGGTATGGAAGCTGGTGACTTGCTGCTGAAACTGGGCGATCAGGTGATCGACAACGTGGAACAAGCTCAATCCGTCTTGCTGCCGTTCGAACCGGGTGGCCGGATCAAGCTGGTATGGCGGCACGGTGCGCAGACGGTGGAAAAAGAGGTGACGCTGGTCGATCAGCCGACTGCCATCCCTCAGTCACTCCCGCCCGCTGAACTACCATCGGCATCCGGCGACGACGAGATCGAAGTGGGATTGCAGGAGCTGAAGATTCCGGAAGAACCCAACGACTGCCATATTTGGCTCCCGGAATCGGTCAAGCCGGGAGTGCCTCACGGCCTGCTCGTTTGGTTGCCTCCTGCCAAGGACTTCGATCCCGGCTCGCTCGAGCAGGAATGGGGCAAGTGGTGTCGCCAATACCACTACATCATTGTCTCACCTCGTCCCAAGGATACCCGCTGGTCTACCACTGACGTCGATTTTATCCACAAGACAGTGAGTGAAGCGATTTCGACTTATCCGATCGATGAAATGCGCGTCGTCGTCGGGGGACTTCAGACTGCGGGCGCCGTCGGTTTTCTTTCGGCGTTCCCTCGTCGCGATCTGTTTCACGGCGTCCTAGCAGTGGATGCTCCGGTACCCCCTCGAACGACCATTCCGGCCAACGAACCGACGCAGCGCTTGTCGGTGTTGATGGTCGCTACCGAGGGAACGCGCACGATGCCGCTGATCCAGCGAGCGGCCGACGCGCTCGGCGCGGCCAAGTATCCTGTCGTGCTGCTGCGGCGCAACCAGACGTCCGCCAAGTTGAGCGACGAACAGAAAGACCAGATCATGCGGTGGGCCGACACCTTGGATCGGCTTTAGGCCCGCTCCTTTGGCAATGCTTGTCCGTTTTGCCGGGTTGTTTTAGAATCGAGTTGCACCCGACGGGTCCCCGAATGAGACGGGACCTGACATGCTGGCCAAACTGAGGACGTTTACGCTACTGGGAATCGACGCTCATCCCGTCGATGTCGAAATCGATCTCTCTTCCTCCAACATTCCTCACACGATTCTGGTAGGTTTGCCCGATGCGGCGGTTCGCGAGAGCCGCCACCGAGTCGACCGGGCATTGGCCAACTCCGGCTTTCAGGCCTATTTTGAGCGGGTGGTCATCAATTTGGCGCCAGCCGAGCTTCCCAAGCAGGCAGCGTCGTTCGACCTGCCCATCTCGCTCGGACTGCTGCTGGCAAGCAACCAGATGTTTTCCGATCGCCTGGGCGAGTATGCAGTGGTAGGCGAGCTGTCACTGGGCGGGGAGACACGCCCCGTGCGCGGCCTGCTGTCGATGGCCTTGGCGACTCGCCAAAACCGCGACCTGCGCGGCCTGGTGGTCCCTGCGGCCAACGCGGCGGAAGCGGCCGTAGTGGAAGAGATCGAAGTGATCCCGATCGGTTCGTTGAGTGAAGCGGTGGCGTTCTTCAGTGGCGAGATCGAAATCCCGCCGATGCCCTCGCTGCGAGAAAAACTGTTCCGACAGGCCGACCAGTACGAACTCGATTTCGCCGAGGTCCGCGGCCAGGAGATGGCCAAGCGGGCGATGACCATTGCCGCGGCCGGTGGCCACAATCTGCTCATGTTGGGGCCGCCAGGGTCGGGCAAGACGATGCTGGCCAAACGCGTCCCCACCATCCTGCCGCCGCTTTCGCCCGACGAGTCCATCGAAACATCTCGGATCTACTCGGCGATGGGCCGACTGCAACCGGGACAACCGCTGCTGGTGCGGCGGCCTTACCGAGCACCGCACCATACGATCAGCGATGCCGGCTTGGTGGGCGGCGGCAGCATTCCGGTTCCCGGAGAGATCAGCCTCTCGCACCACGGCGTCCTGTTCCTCGATGAACTGTTGGAGTACAACCGTCGCACGCTCGAAGTCCTGCGGCAGCCGCTGGAAGACGGAGTCGTGACCATCTCCCGCGCGATGAAGTCGTCGACCTTTCCCGCTGACTTCATGCTGATTGCGGCACTCAACCCCTGCCCGTGCGGGTACCGCAATGATCCCCGCCGCGACTGCCAGTGCTCCGACCTCCAGGTCGAACGCTACATGAGTCGCATCAGTGGCCCGCTGTTGGACCGCATCGATATTCACATCGAGGTACCGGCTGTGCCGTTTTCCGAGTTGGCGACGGCTCGAGAGGGAACCAACAGCCGGACGATGCGGGAACAGGTCATTGCCGCGCGCCGCCAGCAACTCTGCCGCTCGGGCACGAACCCGCCGCAACTCAATAGCCGACTCCCCACCCGCTCCTTGAGGACTCACTGCCGGCTCTCTCCCCCATGCATGGAAATCCTGCAGCAGTCCGTGAGCCAACTAGGGCTTTCGGCCAGGGCCCATGACAAGGTTCTCCGGGTGGCTCGCACGATTGCCGATCTGGAAGGTCGAAGTAACATCGAACCAAACGACCTGATGGAGGCGGTCAACTATCGGCTGCTGGATCGAGCTTCTGATAGCTCGTCAACGGTCCGTGCCGTCTGAACGGACTCATTGATCAAACCGCTCGCCCGTGGTAAGGTAGGGGGCAAGAATGGCTGGTTCGAGCAGCATGACAGCATTACCCGGATTCGGGTTTCCGCTTTGGAGGTCTCCCCGTTCGGGGGGGCTCGAACTTGGGCAGAGACTACGCAGGTCAGGACAAAAGAGGTACAGAGCGAAATGGGACGTCTGGCGATAGAAGAAACCGATGGTGTGACGGTAGCCGCTTTTCAGGACTCGAAGATTCTTGATGATTCCGTCATTCAGCAGATTGGCGCCGAGTTGCTGGAATGCGTTAACCAGACATCGAATGGCAGGCTGTTGCTCGATTTCAGCCGGGTTCGCTTCATGTCGTCCGCCATGTTGGGAAGATTGGTGATGCTGCACGGGAAGTGCAAGAAGGCCAATGTGGCGCTGAAAATGTGTTGCCTGGCCGACAATCTGGCCGAAGTGTTCAAGATCACGAACCTGCACAAAATGTTCGACATCCAACGGGACAAGGAGAAGGCAATCGCCGCCTTCGGCAAGAAGGGCTGGTTCGGTTGAGCGACGCCGGTGGGGTAGGGGAAACGCGTGGCCGACTTCTTGGACAAGTCTCCGATGCCGAACTTGCCTGACGGCTTTCCCGTCTTCATCTGGGAAACCGACCTGCACGGTCGCTTCGTTGCCTGGGACGACTCCTATTTCGCAGGAGAAGAGAATTGGATCTCTCCTCGGTCGGGGCAGCCGTTAGCCGAGTGGGTGGGAGCTCAGGTTTGGAACGAGTCCTTGCGAAGTTCCTGGTCGAGCGCCACGAAGCGTGGGCCGGTGCCCATCCGCTTTGAGGCTCACGAGTTCCGTTTCCAAGGGTGGGCGTGTCCGGCGCGCGGGCGGATGGGGCGAGTGCAGCGAGTGCGGGGAATGTCGATTGTGATCCCTTGGCTTCCGCCGGTCGGATCCGATTCCGACATCGATGCCACGTCGTTCGAACCGAGCCTCTCGCCCGTCGTGTGGCACCGCATCGCGCAGTTGACCGCCGACTACGTACTGTTGCTGGATCGCAACGCCAAGATCCTTTCGCTCCACCACCAGCGATCCGGAGACCTCAGCCTGCAATTCGCGGGCAAGACAGTCTACGACGTGACATCCGCCGATTCGCACGAAGCGATCCGAACCGCCATCGAGCGAGTTTTTCAGACCGGCGTGACCGAGATCATTCCGATTCTGATCGATTCGGGGGAGGGGTACCGTCGACTACTGGAGGGACGACTTAGTAGCCTGGCGGAATTCGATGAAACGTCCTGCATCATTCTAACTGCGATCGACACCAGCCGCTGGCGCAGCATTGATCCCACACTGACTCGTGAAGAGCGAGCGCTGCGGCAATTGCTGGAGATCCAAGATCGGGAGCGCCGCCTGGTGGCCTACGAAATCCACGACGGGTTGATTCAGGATGTGATTGCAGGCCAGATGTCGATCTCGGCAATCCGAGCCCATCCTCAATTGCCCGAAGATGTTCGCGAAGAGCTGGCTCACGCCGACGACCGACTCAAGGAAGTCCTGCGCGAAGGTCGGCGGTTGATCAGCGATTTGCGCCCCATGGTGATCGACGAGACGGGTCTGCTCGAGTCGATCGAATACCTGCGACATGAATTCGCCAGCCGCTTTCCACAGACCTCGCTGGATATCGATTTGGAAGTCCAGTTCGAGCGACTGGAGCCGCTACTGGAGGGAACGCTGTTTCGCGTGATCAAGGAAGCCGTGCTCAATGCGGTGACCCATGGCGAGGCCACACACATTCGCATCCGCCTCCTTCAAGTGGGAACTCGCTGCCTGCTGCTGGAAGTCAAGGACGACGGCAAGGGCTTTGATATCGACGCCATTCAGCCGAAGCGGTACGGCCTGGCGGGAATCCGCGACCGGGCTCGAGCTTTCGAAGGCGGCTGTTCCGTGGAGTCGGAACCGGGCCAAGGGACTCGATTGACCCTGCGCGTTCCACTGGCGTCGGGAAAAACAGCTCGCGCGCTGTATTAGCCCTCGGAATTGACATGATCTGGCTTACCGACTGTTAGAGCCTGTAACCAAACCCGCCGCGCCGCTTTCCGGCCACGGGCGTGTTGCTCGCAGCTTGGAGTTTTGTGACAGCCTGTTATAGAGTGTCTGTCAGAGGAACAGAGCGTCTGTCAGAGGAATAGAGTGTCTGTCAGAGGAATAGAGTGTCTGTCAGAGGAATAGAGTGTCTGTCAGAGGAAAGGTGGGGCCAGTGAGGCGATTGCGTATAACGGTTTGATCTTGCCCGAACGGAGGTAGTCCGGGTGGCACGGCGGGAGCCACCTGATGAGAATCCAGCAGGAGTGGTTTGGAATTTGAGATCTGAGATTTGAGATCTGAAATTTGAGATCTGAAATTTGAGATTTGAGATTTGAGATTTGAGATCTGAGATTTGAGATTTGAGATCTGAGATTTGAGATTTGAGATCTGAGATCTGAGATTCCTACAACAGAGGGACAATGCGATGAAATACGAACGGTTCGAGGATTTGCCGGTGTGGAATGCAGCGGCGGATCTGGCGGCGGACATGTTCCGCTGGTCTGCGAAACCTGTATTTCGTGGCAAAGGGGATCTGGCCAATCAGATTCAACGCGCAGCGCTCTCGGTTTCGAACAACATCGCTGAAGGCTTC
>Ga0256839_1001173_pt1 | contig 32438 bp, 19 predicted proteins | sample 354166metaG_FD_185968 | JGI IMG/M metagenome (GOLD analysis project Ga0256839, IMG submission 185968) | Hydrothermal vent microbial communities from Mid Atlantic Ridge, Atlantic Ocean - 354-166 | ecosystem: Environmental > Aquatic > Marine > Hydrothermal vents | place: Atlantic Ocean: Mid... | reverse complement strand
CCACAGCGAGTCGTCGTGTCGGCGGAAGCGCGCAATCAGCTCAGTGCTCAGCGGATACCAGTAGCGGCAGCCGTCGACCACCACGCTGTCACTGGTGGCGACGATTTCTTCCGACTCGATGAGACGGCGATCGACGTGGTTGTCGACATGGACGGTCCACGGCCAGTCGTGTCGGTCGGCCATTCGTCGCAGCAACTGTGCCAAACGACCGGAATTGGACACGGGAGCGTCCAGCCACCAGCAGGCAGCGCCGATTTCGCGCTCCAGCAGCAGCGATGCGATCTGCTCGATTGCCGTCTCCGTCTCCTCCACGATCCGATAACTGCCGTGGATGCTGGCCATGTCGCGGATTGCACCGTCGCGACACTCGAGCAACACGCCGCCGGCAATTGCCGCTTCGATGGTGGTGAGCACGTTGAATCCGTCGAGTTGCAAAGCAGCGCCATGCAACTGGTGAGAGGAGACGCGGCGAGCCGATCGCCGCCGGCGTGCCTGGTCCGAGCAGGCGCCTCGCAATACGGCCAGCCGCTGCCGCTTTTTCAGGCCGTACCGATCGCCCACCAGCTTGATCGTGGCATCTTGGGAATACCGGCGCGTCCACAGCCAACTGACATCACAAACGGCCGCTTGCAACTTGGGCCACTCCGGCGGAGCGAACAGTTCCCGGTCTTGAGGATGCGGTCCGCGGTGACGGCGTCGATCGGACATCGGTTGGGACGTGTATTGCCGCGGTGGTGCCCCAGCGTCGCCCTCGCGCTGCCTGGGCTGGGGGCGATCAGATTCCGCCCTTCCCTGGCACTATTTTTTCAGCACCCACGCGTCGGGGGTGACACGGCGGATGTTGGGGGTCACATCGGCGTCGACTTGTCCGGTGGTCCAGCGGAGTGCTCCCAGCACCAGGGACTCGAAGATCTCGTTCGTCCATACGTCTTCGCGGTGTCCCATGGCGGTGTAGAACACGCGCCCCTTTCCGTGCGCTCGGGCCCAAGTCGAGGGGAAGGGTGGTCGCTGATAAACGTCGCCTACCATTCCGGCCGTTTCGTTGACCAGGATGACGTGCAGGTCGGGAGCGAAGTTTTTCAGTGCGTACCACTCCTCGTGCATCACGAACGAGCTGCCGGCCGGCTCGATTCCCGGGAACTTGGGATCGGCGACCCGCATCGTCGCTTTTTGTTGCCGCCCATGCCGGATGAACTCGCCCCCCAGCATGCGAATATAGGGATCGATCTGACTTCCCGACTGGTTTTCCTCTCGCTTCCCCTTGGCGTGGAACGAGTCGCTGGCACAGTGGAAGCCGATGAACCCCTTGCCGCTGCGGACAGCCGACAGCAGCGCGGCCTTGCCCTTGGGGGTCATCGGGGGCTGCCGGTCGTTACCCGGCGAGGTCAGATCGCCGGTCGTGTAGAACGCGAAACCGTCGTATTGGTGGAGGTCACCGTCGAAGACTCGCCCGTCTTTGGTGGCCTCCACTGTGAAACCGTGCTTCTTGCCCAACTCGATCAGCCGCTGTTCGGCGAATCCGAGCTTCGACTTCTTATGGCTGATCACCGAGTGCTCATAGCCGGACGATTTGGTGAAAAAGAGAATCCGCTTGGTCGGGGCGGCAAGGGCCGAGCCACCGAGGGCGACGGCCGTACTGCCGACGAGAATCGAACCGAGAGCCTGGCGACGATCGAGCGAATGGCCGGACATGGGCGGACCTCCCGAGGTGAGAATGGGGAAGACGGGTGGGACTTCGATGGTGACCGTTATTGTATTGGGTCGGGCCGGGCATTGCGAGTCTGCGGCGGCATCTTGCCCCTTTGCCGTCGGTGGTGGTATTGTCAGTGAGCGAAACCCTGGAACGAAGGAAATACCGTGCCCAAGCGAACCGACATCCGCAAGATTCTGTTGATTGGATCGGGGCCGATCGTCATCGGTCAGGCCTGCGAATTCGACTATTCGGGAACGCAGGCCTGCAAGGCCCTGCGTGAGGAAGGTTACGAGGTCGTCCTCGTCAACTCCAATCCGGCCACCATCATGACCGATCCCAACACGGCGCCTCGCACCTATATCGAGCCGCTGACGTGGCAGATGGTGGCCAAGGTGATCGAAAAGGAACGGCCCGACGCTCTGCTCCCCACCCTGGGTGGGCAGACGGGATTGAACGTGGCCATGGAACTGAGTCGCGAAGGCGTACTGGAGCGATTCGGTGTGGAGATGATCGGTGCCAAGGCCGAGGTCATTGCCAAGGCAGAGGAACGGGACCAGTTCAAGGCGGCGATGGAGAAAATCGGCCTGGAAGTCTGCCGTGGCGAGACGGTGCACACGGTCGAGGAGGCTCGCGATGCCCTCTCGCGCATCGGACTCCCCTGCGTGGTGCGCCCCAGTTTTACGCTCGGCGGGTCCGGTTCGGCCGTGGCCTACAACCGCGAGGAGTTCGACTTGCTGGTCCGCCGCGGACTCGACCAGTCCCCCGTGACCGAAGTGCTGATCGAGGAGTCGGTGTTGGGGTGGAAAGAGTACGAGATGGAGGTGATGCGCGACCTGGACGACAATGTCGTGATCATCTGTTCCATCGAGAACGTCGATCCGATGGGGGTCCACACCGGCGATTCGATCACGGTGGCTCCCGCCCAGACGTTGACCGACAAGGAATACCAGCGGATGCGCGACGCCAGTCTGGCCGTGATTCGCGAGATCGGCGTCGAGACGGGCGGCTCGAACATTCAGTTCGCCATTCAGCCCGACACCGGACGGATGATCGTGATCGAGATGAATCCTCGAGTCAGCCGCTCCAGCGCGCTGGCCTCCAAGGCGACCGGTTTCCCCATCGCCAAGATCGCCGCCAAGCTGGCCGTCGGCTACCGGCTGCACGAGCTGCCCAACGACATCACGCGGGAGACGCGAGCCTGTTTCGAGCCGGCGATCGACTACGTGGTGACGAAGATTCCGCGGTTCGCCTTCGAGAAATTCCCCGAGGCGGACGCCTCGCTGACGACCCAGATGAAAAGTGTCGGCGAGACGATGGCGATCGGGCGCACGTTCCGCGAGTCGTTGCAAAAGGCTCTGCGCGGCCTGGAAGTCGGGGCCTTCGGGCTGGGGTGCGATGCCAAGGACCTGTGGGAAACCGAATACCAACCGACCGTCGAAGAGATTCGCGCGAAACTGGGGTCTCCCAACTGCGACCGGATCTGGTACATCCGCTACGCATTCAAAGCCGGACTCTCGGCCAACGACATCCACCAGCTCAGCAGCATCGATCCGTGGTTCCTCGACCAGATCGAGCAGATTGTGCAGCTCGAGCAACGGTTGCGAGACCTCGGGTCTTTGGAAAACTGTTCGCGCGAGTTGATGCGCGAGGCGAAACAGGCCGGATTCTCCGATCGGCAATTGGCTTGGATCTGGAACACCAATGAGTTGACCGTGCGGGAGCACCGCAAGTCGCTGGGAGTGGTCGCCGTCTACAAGTCGGTCGACACGTGCGCGGCCGAATTCGAGGCCTATACGCCGTACTACTATTCGTGTTACGAGGATGAGAACGAGGCACCCGAAAAGAAGCCGGGGCAGAAGCGCGTGATGATCTTGGGGGGAGGTCCCAACCGGATCGGGCAGGGGATCGAGTTCGACTACTGCTGCTGCCATGCCAGCTACGCGCTGCGGGAAATGGGCATCGAGTCGATCATGGTCAATTCCAACCCGGAGACCGTTTCGACCGACTACGACACCAGCGACCTGCTCTTTTTCGAACCGCTGACCGCGGAGGACGTACTCAACATCTTCGACGTGGTTCAGCCCGACGGCGTGATTGTGCAGTTCGGCGGCCAAACGCCGCTCAACCTGGCTCGAGCCCTCCAGACGGCCGGCGTCCCCATCATCGGTACCAGCGTCGACACGATCGAGGCGGCCGAGGACCGCGAGAAATTTCAACGGTTGCTCCAGCAGTTGGGGCTCAAGCAACCGGCCAATGCCATCGCTCGCAACATGTCGCAGGCTCGAGCCGAAGCCGCCAAGGTCGGCTTTCCCGCCCTGGTGCGTCCCAGTTTCGTGCTGGGAGGGCGAGCCATGGAGATCTGCTACGACCAGGTCCAGTTCGAACGGTATGTGGCCGAAGCTTTCGTGGTTGCTCAAGGGCAACCGGTGCTGATCGATCGTTTCCTGGAGGACGCCATCGAGGTCGATGTCGATGCGGTGGCCGATGGGACCGACGTAGTGGTGATGGGCGTGATGGAACACATCGAGGAGGCGGGCGTCCACTCGGGCGATTCGGCTTGCGCGATCCCACCCTTCACCTTGCCCGATGATGTGGTGAAGACGATCGAGGAAGCGACGGTGGCACTCGCACGAAAGCTCCATGTCGTCGGCCTGATGAACGTGCAATACGCGGTGAAACGGGAGGACGGCCGGCTGCAGGTGTACGTCCTCGAGGTGAATCCTCGAGCCAGCCGCACGGTCCCGTTCGTCGCCAAGGCGACCGGCGTGCCGGTGGCCAAGATCGCCGCTCAAGTGATGGCCGGCAAGAAATTGGCCGAACTGGGGATTACCGATCCGCCCGTTCCCAAGCACGTTTCGATCAAGGAGAGCGTCTTTCCGTTCCGGAAATTCGCCGGAGTGGATATCGTGCTGGGGCCCGAAATGCGAAGCACGGGGGAAGTGATGGGGATCAGCGATCGGTTCTCGATCGCCTTCGCCAAGAGCCAACTGGCAGCCGGCGTGCTGTTGCCCGAGCCGGGCAAGAAGATCTTCGTCAGCGTATCGAAGCGGCACAAAGACCGCATCGTTCCTCTGGCTCGTAAATTGACCGGCCTCGGATTCGAACTGTTGGCCACGCGCGGAACGGCGCAGCGCCTCAGCGACGAAGGGATCGAAGTCGAAGTCGTGAAGAAAATCGCCGAAGGGCACCCGAATCTGCTGGATTATCTGATTGACGAAAAAGTGTCACTAGTGATGAATACGCCGAGCGGCAAGGGGGCGCGGACCGATGAGGGGCGGATCCGGGCCGCCGCCGTCCAGCACGGCGTGCCCTGTATCACCACGATCCATGCCGCCGAGGCGGTGGTGGTGGCGATGGAGGCACTACGCGAAGAGCCGATGGAAGTCGAAGCCGTCCAGGACCGTTTCCCGGTCGAGGACCATAAAGAAGCATCGACCTCAAGCTGACTCGCGCCGCCGCGAGACACCCGAAAAGAACTCCCGGAGCGAATCGACGACGTATTGCTGCTGCGCGTCGGTCATCGTGGGGAAGACGGGGAGACTCAGAACTTCTCCGGCCGCCCGCTCCGTCTCCGCGAGACGGTGCCACCTCACGTTGCCACCGCGAAAACAGGCCTGGCGGTGGAGCGGAACCGGATAGTAGACCTCGGTCGCCACACCCCGCTCGGCCAGGTACTGCCGCAACGCGTCACGTTGTCCGCGGTGAACGCGAACCGTGTACTGGTTCCAGACCGATTCGTCTGCCGGATCGACCGTCGGTGTGGTGATGTGTTCCCGCAGTCCGGCTTGCTCGATCCATTGTCCGTAGCGGGCGGCTCGAACACGGCGCGCCGCGTTCCAGCGTGGAAGCTGACGCAGCTTGATCCGCAATGCGGCCGCCTGCAGGGAATCGAGCCGGCTGTTGACGCCGATCACCGAGTGGTAGTAGCGGGGACGCATCCCATGAGCGGCGAAGAGGCGGAGGCGATCGGCCAGGTCGGGATCGGGCGTGGTCAGCATGCCGCCGTCCCCCAGTCCGCCCATGTTCTTGGTGGGGTAGAAGCTGAAACAACCGACATCGGCGATTCCCCCGACGCGGCGTCCCCGGCTGCGAGCTCCGATGGCTTGTGCCGCGTCCTCGATGACTCGGATCGGCTTGCCCTCCGTCAATTCCAGCAGTTCATCAAGCGGAGCCGGCGCACCGAACAGATGCACGGGGATGATGGCCCGGGTATCCGGCCCCATCAACTCGGCCACCGACTGCGGGGCGATCTGGTAGGTGGCCGGATCGATGTCGGCAAACACGATACGGGCCCCCACTCGAGCCACGCAACTGGCGGTGGCGAAGAAGGTGAAGCTGGGGACGATCACTTCGTCGCCCGGGCCGATCCCGAAGGCGAGCAGAGAGAGCAACAGCGCGTCGCTGCCCGAAGCGCAGCCGACGGCCGACGGGACTTCGCAAAACGCCGCCAGCTCTTCCTCGAGTGCCGTAACGTCGGGACCGTGCAGAAAACGCCCCGAATCGACGACCTGCGTGAGGGCTCGAATCAGCTCGTGGCGGATCGACTGGTTCTCCGCGGCAATGTCGAAAAGAGGGACCTGAGGTGCGTTCATCGATCGGCTCCAGCATCCATGCTCGGCGACCGCATCCGCTCCCCGGACGCTCCTCGCCGCACACCGCTCATGTTGTCGCCCGAGGATAGGAATCCCCGCCCGCGAGGTCAAGTGAAGAAGTCGGGGCCGTGAGCCAGTTCGCACAAGTTGGCGTCGGCGACCACCTGCGGGCAGCTCCACACCAGAAAGAACAAGGCTTCCCGGCACCAGCGATTGGTGGGATGTCCCCACACGTACCCGGCTCCCTTGGCGGCGCCCAAAGCCACCTGCGTGGCTCGCAGCACCAGGCTGTTGGCTCGCTGTCGCAGCCGCGACTTGGCGGACGGCTCATCCTCGATCGCCAGCCTCAGCAGCCTCTCGTATTCCAGCTCCCACTGCTCGCGAAGCCGGCTGGCGGGAATCGCCAGATTGGGCCGCCGCTGTGCCTCCGTTTCCAAATAGTCGATCGCCGCGTCGGCCAGCCCGATTGCCAGCGCCGAGGTCTGCAGACCACCGGTCGACGCTCCCTTTCCTCGCCCCATCACGTCTGCGGAGGGGCCGGCGATCACATCGGCATGAGGCACCAGCACATGGTCGAAGTGGACCGGGCCGGTCTGGCTAGCGGTCAACCCGGCCAAACGGATGCCCGGTGGGGCGTCAACACCTTCCTGGTCGGTGGGAACGGCCACCAGAACCTGCCGGTTGTCTTCGGTAACGGCACCGATCACCAGCCAGTCCGCGTAAGGTGCTCCGGTCACCCACGGACTCGACCCGACCAAGCGAAACCCCTCGGCTTCTTCCGTGGCCAGCAGTACCGGCTTTTTCCAGTGCTGTCGGCTGGTCGTCAAATGGGAAATGCCGACGGTGGCGAACGTTTCGCCTTTCAGGAGCGGCGGCAACAGCCGCTGCTTGAGTTTCTCATTGGCCGCCCCGGCGATCCGGCGGCACGCGCCGACACGTTGGGTGATCACGAAAGCCGTGGTCAGGCAGGCTCGCGACAAAGCCACATAGCCACGGCACAAGTCGGCTTCGTTCCAGCCCAGACCACCATCGGCGGGACGATGGAACCAGCGGAAGACGCCGGCTTGGGCGCACCAATCCAGTTGCTCGGACGGCCAATCGCAGCCGTCCTCCAGGGAAGACGCCGCTTGGGCCAGCTTTTTGCACAGCGCTTCAAGTCGAGGACTGTCGGGCGAGTCGATCAGGGAGCTCATGACGATTCACTTTAGCGGCAGACGGCGCCGGTATCAAACCATCGTTCGGCCGTCTATCGTTTTCCCGTCAAAATGCGGGGGGCAACGGGCGGGTTCTCCCCCCACTCGACTAGGCGAATGAGTCGACGGACGCTACCATCCGGGTTACGGAAGCCGTTCGACCGTCCCGATCGGCATATTCACGGATGTTCGCAAGGGCGCCGGATCATTGGCCGATCTATCAGGGACTGAGGAAGCACGCACGACCGGCATCGCGCCGGCGGCCGCCAATCGTCCGCTAAAGTCACGCCCACACAAGTCACGGGAACCACATCCATGGCACCTGCCGAGACGATGGTCAAGGAAAAAACAGAACCGGAATCTGCCGAGTTTTCGGCTCAAGCCCTCTACGACAAGTGCGTGGCACTGAGCCGCAACCTGTGGTGGACTTGGCACCCCGACGTGCTCAACCTGTTTCGCGACCTGGACCCGATCCGCTGGCGTCAACTCGATCATAATCCGGTCGTGTTGCTGCGCGAGTTCACGCCCGAACGTCTGGCGGCTCGAGCCGGCGAGCTGGTGTTGTACAGCCGCATCCAGCAGGCCTACCGTCGGCTGCGAGAATACATGCAAACCAAACCGGCCTGGGGAAGGACGCACACGGGAGTGCTGGGAGCCCGACCGGTCGCCTATTTCTCCGCCGAGTTCGGTATTCACGAGTCGATCCCGATCTATTCCGGCGGCCTGGGAGTCCTCTCCGGCGACCACATCAAGAGTGCCAGCGGTCTGGGAGTCCCGCTGGTGGCCGTCGGGTTGTTTTACGACCAGGGCTACTTCCGTCAGCGCACCGACGAAAACGGATATCAGGTCGAGGAGTACGTCCATACGAATGTTGAAGACCTTCCGATGGAACCGGCTCGCGATGCCCAAGGCAAGCCGATTACGGTGGCCATCGACACCCGCGATGGAACGGTGTTGGCCAAGGTCTGGTGGATGCAGGCCGGCCGGGTCAATCTCTACTTGCTGGATTGCGATGTCGAAGGCAACAACCCGCAGGATCGCGAACTGACGGCCCGGCTGTATGGCGGCGACGAGCGAACTCGGATTCGGCAAGAGCTGGTGCTGGGCGTGGGGGGGGTTCGAGCGTTGCGGGCGCTGGGAATCAATCCTGGCGTGTTCCACCTCAATGAAGGCCACAGCGCGTTCGCTCCTTTGGAAGTGATTCGCCACCGGATGGCCGACGATGGTCTGAAGTTCGATGATGCTCTACGAGAAACCGCCCGGCAGACCGTGTTCACGACTCACACGCCGGTTCCGGCCGGTCACGATCGCTTCAGCGCGGATCTCGTCGAAGAACACTTGGGGCCGCTGCGGGATCAGTTGGGAATCTCCCCCGAACAACTGCTGGGGCTGGGCCGAGTCGAACCGCAAGACGATGATGAACCGTTCTGCATGACCGTGCTGGCACTCAAGCTGTCACGGCACGCCAACGCCGTCAGTTCGTTGCACGGCCATATTTCGCGCCGCATGTGGGCTCATTTGTGGCCGTGGCGGGTCGAAGAAGAAATCCCCATCGGGCATATTACGAACGGCGTGCATATTCCGAGTTGGCTGGCTTGGCAGATGCGACAGTTGTACGACCGCCATTTCGATGCCGGATGGATCCACCGGATGGGCGAGGCCGATACATGGCAGCAGATCTACGATGTCGATCCGGGCGAGTTGTGGGAGACCCACAATGCGCTCAAGAACGTGTTGCTGGCTTTCGTGCGCCGTCGACTGACCCGGCAGGCACGGCGCCGCGGAGCCAGCGAAGAGTCGGTCGAGGCGATTCGCAATTTGCTCGATCCGCGAGTGTTGACGATCGGATTCGGCCGGCGGTTTGCGACCTACAAGCGAGCCGATTTGATTTTCCGGGATCCCGATCGACTGGCGGCCGTGCTCAACGATCCCGAACGACCGGTGCAACTGATCTTCTCCGGTAAGGCACACCCCAAAGACGAACCGGGCAAGCAGCTCATTCAGCGAATTATCAACTTGAGGCACGATCCGAGGTTCGCCGAGCGCGTGGTGTTCATCGAGGATTACGACATCAATGTCTGCCGGCACTTGATCCAGGGCGTCGATGTGTGGCTCAACAATCCGCGGCGGCCGCTGGAAGCATCGGGTACCAGCGGCCAGAAGGTCGTGCTCAATGGCGGACTCAATTTCAGCGTGCTGGACGGATGGTGGGCCGAAGCCTACGACGGCACCAACGGGTTCGCCATCGGCGACGGCACCAGCCACGTCTCCGATGAAATCACCGACCAGCGCGACGCCGAGAGTCTCTACCAGGCTCTGGAAAACGAAGTGGTGCCTCTGTTCTATGCTCGCGATGTCGATGGACTCCCGCACGAGTGGATCGTGCGAATGATGAACTCCATTGCGTCGTTGGCTTGGCGATTCAGCGCCCACCGGATGGTGATGGATTACACGCTGGCCGCCTACTTGCCGGCCGCCGGCGGGCTCAGTCGGGCCATGCCGAGCAACGGTTAGACCGCTGCCCGGGCACGCCGACTGCCATGCAAGGTCGAGCACCACCGGCTCGCGGTGATGCCATTAACGCCGGCGGCGGAAGAACCCGCGCCGAGGAGCTCGAGTCCAGCGAGCCGAGGAAACGCTTTGCTGCCCGGTCACTCCCGACTGGGCTCGCGAACTTCCTTGAGCCGAACCACCGTTGGCGGTGGAAGCGTTCGATGCGACCGACGAACGACCGGCCGAAAATGACGACGTGACCACGTCGTCGCATGCCGCCGTTGTTCAGCCACCTCGCAAGCGGCCGAAGGCCTCTGCGTCGCGCGACGTGCCCAGAATCAATGCGGCTCCCAGCACCGCTCCACACAACCATCCGCGCCCCGCCATGCGTACCAGCTCCATCGTTGACAACTCCTTCGCGTTCGAGTTCCACTCGAGACCGGGCTCGGCCCGATCTCACCCAAGATACATCCTCTTCCCCGTCCCCATCTCGCCAGCTCGCAGGTCTGGAAAAATAGGAAAGGTGGGATAGCTTTGCCGATTTTTGCCAAGCCGTCAAGCAGGCACTGCAACGGGAGGGGGGGATCACCCGACGACTCCCGCCTTGCACACTCACCGTACCGAAAGCACAGTTCACCAGGTGGTCATTGACCATCCCCACCGCTTGCATGTGCGCATACATGATCGTGCTGCCGACGAATTTGAAGCCCCGCTGTTTCAAGTCCCGGCTCAAGGCGTCCGACTCGGGGGTCGTGACCGGAACCTCGTCCGCAGTTGTCCAGCGGCTTTGAATGGTCTCCCCGTCGACGAACCGCCAAATGTAGTCATCGAACGAGCCGAATTCGTTTGGGACTTTCAGAAAGGTAACTGTTTAGCCGTCTGGAGTTGGCACGTCGTAAGAGCAACTGCCGGATGTGGTTATGGAAATCGTGCGTCTGCGGTAAGCGTGATGGATAGGGAATGTCCCACGCGTAGTTGGCAGTTGCACTTACGACTCGGCAATCGGCGGGGCTACTTCATTCGGCTAAACTGTTACTCAGAAAGATCGTCCCCGGAAGTATTAGAGCCTGTACCAAAACCCGACGTGCCGCTTTCCGGCCTCAGGCATGTTGCTTGCAGCTTGGAGTTTTGTGACAGCCTCTTAGCTACCGCCTGTTGCGTTTCCCGAGTTGCTCATGCAGGAGTTCGACCTCCAACGTCAGGCTGGGCTGCATCTCTGCCAATCGGCTTGGAATGTCACGACTGGCATGGACCACTGTGAGCAGAAAGATGGTGTCTTGCCGAACGTCGCAAACGAGAAGGTGCTTGTTCACCCGATAAAATCGCAGTTCCGGGTGCAGATCTTCCTCGGCCCGCAATAGCGAGGAGTTCTCTTGTAGCCTGGACAATCCCGCTTCGATGTCGCTGATGTACCTGGCGGCCGCGTTCTTTTCCCATTTGGAAATCGAAAAGCGTTCGATCTCTGCGATGTCGCGTAGCGCCCGTTCGGTAAGAAACAGGTTTGCTCTGGTCTTCTCGACGCTCACTTTCGAGCTTTCTTGAGCATCCCCCGGAGATTGCCGTCGAAAGCCATGATTCGGCCCGCTACGGCATCCTGGTAGCCTTCGATGATTGCGTCACGCACCTCGCCGGCCTCTTGCTGCAACTTGTGCCGCCGGAGGACATCCCGCACAAACTCGCTGGGTGTTGCGTAGAGGGTCCCGTCCCCGCAGTTCCGGTCGATGAAGGCCCGTAACTCGTCGGTAAGCGATAAATTGAGAGATTTGGCCATGGTGACCTCTCGAATCTTGATCGTCTTCGGTAAAACTTAGTCGGTGGCCCGAATTTTGTCAATATTCGCCACATGAGCCGCTGGCTCCGGCGGACATGCACCCCACTACGCTCGCCTCGCGAGAGTGACGCCCGGACGATGCCTGTCCCCGATTTTGCCGTGCCCCCCCACAATGGACGGCTGTCTTGGGCCGCACAAACGGTGCCTGTCCCCGATTTCTCCAGGATTGAATAACCTTGCAGTGGGGATGGCATGGGCGGGAGAAGCCATGCCTGTCCCTGGTATCCAAAGGAGGGGAGTGGCGGTGCCTGTCCCTGTTGGCTTGAGAGAGGGCATGTTGCCGCGAGTTTCCGTTGTCACTATCATCCTTACAGCCTCCAGCCTCCCGCCTACGATGCCCGCGGCATTTTGTTGGTAACGACTCCTGCTCCCCCCCGGCTTACGAATGGTCCCGTCGATGCTCACGGCCTCTGTCCCATCTCGCTCCGGTTTTCTCCTTTCCGTTCTGATCATACTTCTGGCCACGACGGTCGGGGGCTCGGGCCGACTCGCCGCCCAATCTCCCAACAAGCCCCCTCAAGGCGACCAGCAGGGCCCCGAACCGATCCGCATCGAACGCAAGGGGGGGCGGCCCACCATCCCCGACGTGCCTCGCGACCAGGTCATCGGATTCGCCCTGTACACCGTGCAAGACGGGGTGCTGAAGATGAGTGCTCAGCTCTACCCGCTAAAAGAGAACGAGCCTCGCGAAGTCTGGCTGGAAGTTCGCCGCTCGGGCGGCCCGTGGAAAAAGGTGGCGACCAGTCCGGTCGACGAGAAGGGCTGGCTGGCCGTCTTTCGCATCGAGTCTTGGGACGACTCCAAAGACTACGACTACCGCGTCGTTCATGTCGGCGGTTCGACGTTCGAAGGTCGCATCCGCAAGAACCCGGTTGATAAGGACGAAATCGTCGTTGCCGCGTTCACCGGGAATTCCAACTCCGACCGGGGACCTCGCGACGACATCGTCGCCAACGTGAAGGCTCAGGATCCCGACCTGCTGTTCTTTTCGGGGGACCAGAGTTACGACCATCGTCACCACACGGCGGCCTGGTTGCTGTTCGGGCGCCAGTTCAAGGAGATCTTGCGGGACCGGCCCGTGATCACGATTCCCGACGATCACGACGTGGGCCAAGGCAACTTATGGGGCGAGGGGGGGAAGGTTTCGCATTTGCCGGGTGGTGCCGATGGCGGCTACATCATGCCGGCGGACTACGTGAACATGGTCCAGCGAGCTCAAACCAGTCATTTGCCCGATCCCTACGATCCCACACCGATCCAGCAGGGAATCACGGTCTACTACACCCGTCTCAACGTCGGCGGAGTCGACTTTGCCATCATCGAAGATCGCAAGTGGAAGACGGGGCCGGCCGGTCTGGTGCCTCAGATGGGTCCCCGTCCCGACCACATCAACGATCTCGATTTCGACCGGCAGGCCGTCGATCTTCCCGAAGCCCGGCTGCTCGGGGCGCGACAGCTCAAGTTCCTCAATCGCTGGGGGCAGGACTGGAGCGGTGTGCAGATGAAAGCCGTCCTCTCGCAGACGATCTTCGCCGGAGGCGCCCACATCCACGGCGGGGCTCGCAGCCGACTGGTGGCCGACCTCGATTCCAATGGATGGCCTCAATCGGGCCGGGCTCGAGCCTTGAGGGCTCTGCGGCGCTGCTTCGCCGTCCACATCGCGGGCGACCAGCATCTGGCCACCGTGATCCACCACGGCATCAATGAATGGGAGGATGCCGGATACTCGTTTTGCGTTCCCTCGATCGTCAATTACTACGGCCGTTGGTGGTGGCCGCTGGAGCCGCCGATGAACCACGACGCGTCCAACCCGCTTCCCTTTACCGGCCGCTATTACGACGGCTTCCGCAATAAGTTGACGATGCACGCCTACGCCAACCCCACACCGCGCAACTACAACGCCGCGGGTTACGGTCTGATCCGATTCAAGAAGTCGACTCGCACCATCACGTTCGAATGTTGGCCGAGACACATCGATGTCACCAGTCGCGAGGCGAAGCAGTTTCCGGGATGGCCGATCACCGTCCGGCAGCAGGACAATTACAGTCGCCGTCCCAAAGGGCATCTTCCGCCGGTGGTCAGCGACGTTGCCGACCCGGTCGTGCAAGTGATCGACGAGTACCTCAACGAAGTGGTCTATACGATCCGCATTTCGGGCAAGCGTTTCCGCCCGCCCGTATTCCGCGAGGCGTCCTTCACGGTGCGCATCGGCGAGGGGGATCGAATCCGGACCTATCGCCATCTCGAACCGTTGGTGGAATCCGCCAAGCAGGCAGCTCCGCCCGCTCGCGGCAAAGGCAAGAACCGAAAGACCAAGCGCAAACGCCCGGCCCCGAAGCCTCGCCCAGCCAAGTCCCAGCCCAAGGAACTGCGCTATCCGTAACGCGGGCTGCGCCCGCGAGGCTGGGGGCGAGAGGCTGGAGGGGTGGTGATGAGAACCGAAAGTCCGTGCAGGATGCGCGCCTGGCGCGTAGATGTGATAACATCGAGAAGATCTCCCAGGACTCCAAGCCGCAAACCGGCCAACCGAACACCTGCCCGTAGTCTTCCCAAGGAGCATCATCATGTCGAAACTGAATCGCCGCACTCTGTTGGCCGCTACCGCCGGGTTCCTTTTCTCCTGCTGCTGGGCACCGGCCGCCGCTGACGCTCAAACTTCCAAGCCGATCCGCGTTCTGCTGCTGACGGGATTCGACGTCAAGTCGCATCCGTGGAAACAGTCCTCGCCGCTGGTGCGCGAGATCTTGGAAAAGGACGGAGCGTGCCAGGTTTTCATCTGCGAGGACCTGGGGATCCTCGAATCTTCGTCACTCGCCAAGTACGACGTGATCGTTCTCAACTACGGTTTCTGGAAGGAGCCCGAACCGAGTGAAAAAGCCAAGCAGGCTCTGGTCGATTTCGTCAAAGATGGAAAGGGCCTGGTGGCGTTGCACTTCGCGTGCAGTGCGTTTCAAGACTGGGCCGAATATCAGAAACTCCTGGGCCGCGTCTGGAAAAAAGGCATCGGTGGGCACGGTCCGATGAGCCGGTTCAAGGTGAAGATCGTCGATCCCGAGCACCCGATCGCCAAGGGCGTCAATGACTTCTCCATCACGGACGAACTCTACGCGAGGCTCTCGGGCGAAGAGCCCATTCACGTGATTGCCGAAGCCTATTCCGACTGGAGCCATGCGACCGAACCGATCGTATTCAGTCACCAGTACGGCAAGGGCCGCGTGGTGCAAAACGTGTTGGGCCACACATTGGACGCTCGACGCAACCCCGCGTACCGCCGACTCCTGATCCAAAGCGTGATCTGGGCGGCTCGCCGCTGAAACCGCACCGACCTCCGGCCGGCTCGACGCCGCAGCCGATATTGCCGGGTCGGCCGCTCTCGCGGCTGACACATCCGCGACGCCTCGGGGAGACTCGGGCCGCGCCCGATAGTTTACCTTCGCCTCCGGGGTTGTTAAACTGGAGCCGGGGGAGGAATCTTTTCGTGAGGCGTTCAATTCATGAGCACCGGTCCCAGCAACGATCGGCCTACGGTCTACTCTTCGGAGGACGACGTGGCGCGAGGCCTCCGTGCTCGTGAGGGCCGGTTCGGATCGCAGCCTGTCGCTCATCTGCGGCTGGAACTCGGCGAAATCATCGGCCGAGGCGGGATGGGTGTCGTCTATCGGGCGACCGACCGCGATCTGGGGCGCTGCGTGGCCGTGAAGATGTTGCGGCCCGAGTTGGTGGGCACGGCTCTCGAACGCCGCTTCTTCCGCGAGGCACGGGTGACGGCGCGGCTGCGCCATCCCGCCATCCCGGCCGTTCACGCTCACGGAACCACTCGGGACGGCACGCCGTTCTTGATCTTGCGACTGATTGAAGGAGACACTCTCAAGCAACTTCTGCGGCGCCGCTCCGGTCCGAGCAGCAATGCGGGGAAGTTCTTGAGTGTCTTCGAGAGTCTCTGCCATGCCGTCGGCTTCGCTCATCGTAACGGTGTGATCCATCGCGACCTGAAACCGGCCAACGTGATGGTGGGAGCGCACGGCGAAACACAGGTGATGGATTGGGGATTGGCCAAGGTGCTCAATGACGACGACGGATCGGCGATTGGGTGCGGTGACGTCGATTCCAGCCCCTGGAAAGGAGACGAGTCCACGGCGGGTGTGGAAGGAACGGAGACGCGAGCCGGTGAAGTGATGGGAACGCTCGCGTACATGGCGCCGGAACAGGCTCGCGGAGACATCGACCGGATTTCCGCCGGAACCGACGTGTTCGCCCTCGGTGCGATCCTGTGCGAACTCTTGACGGGTGAGCCGCCGTTCGGCCGTGACAGCACCGATCGAGTGCTCGCGAGGGCTCGAGCGGGTGACCTCACCTATTGCCAGCACCTCTTGGACAAGTCGGTCGCTGATCCGGATTTGATCGCGCTTTGTCGCGAGTGCCTGTCGCCCGATATTGCAGAGCGGCCGCGCGACGCGGGAGTGCTGGCCGAACGCATCGCCGCCATCCGGGAGCAGGCGGAGAATCGTGCCCGCCAGGCCGAATTGGAACGTGAGAAAGTCCAGGTGCGGCTCGCCGAGCAGCGAAAACGCAAGCGGCAATTGACGCTGATCGCGACCGCACTGATTACGGTCCTCTCCGTGGGAGTCGTGGGAACCACCACGGGCTTTCTGCGCGCCCGTGCCATGCGCGCCCGAGCCGAGCGTCATGCCATCGAAGCCGAGGCCGAACGCGATGCCAAGATGGCCGCCTTGAGGGCCGAACGCAAGATCCGCAGCGAAGCGATTGCCGCACTCCGCCTGGCCACTTCGCGAATGATCGAAGATCAACTCGCCAAGTCGCCTCGAATCTCGGAGGCCGAACGTGCCTTTCTCGAGCAGATACTCGCGCACCATCGCCGATTGGCCGAACTGGGCGGCGACGACCGCGAAGGACAGTCGATCCGGGCGGAGGGACTGATGCGGGTCGGCCAAATCCAATATCGGTTGGGCCAACTCGAGGAAGCCGAAACGTCGTGGCGGCAAGCTCTCGCCGAATACCGCCGCCTGGCCGACCGATTCCCGGCAGATGTCGAAACCGAGAGGCAACTCGCCGGGATCGCTTGGCAGCTCGCCGTTCTCATGATCATGGTGAACCGCCCCGACGAGTCGCGGCGCTATTTCGACGAAGCCCGCGAAATCTCCGCCCGGCTGGCCAATCGCCCCGGCGCGGAGCCTCGTGAACGACGGCAATACGCTCGGTTGCTGAACAGCTTCGGACTGTGGCTGCGAGGCCAGGGGCAGGAGGATCGAGCCGAAGACGTCTTCCGCCGGTCGATGCGCTGTTTGGAACAGGCCGTTCAGCACACCGGCGACTCTGCGGATCACGACCACTTGGCGGCCACTTTGCTCAACTTGGGAAGCTTGTTGAGAGATACGGGCCGATCCGGAGAGGCGGAGCGCTGCTATCGCCGCGCAATCGAAATCCGTGAAATGCTCAACCGAGACTCGTCCGTACCGCCGAGTGCCCGCGATGCACTGACACAATTGCGCATGAACCTGGGACACTTGCTGCGAAGTACCGGCCGGGCCGAACAGGCCGAATCGGTGTACCGGCAGGGACTGGTCGAACAGCAAACGCTGGTCGAAACATACCCGGCGGTGCCGGAATACCGAAAGCGATTGGGAGACTTTCACTTGAATCTCGCGATCATCTGTGCCGGCCGCGACCTTCGCTTGGCCGCGCAGGCACTGGAAGAAGCCGTCGAGATCTTCGAGCGGCTCTGCCGCGAAGTACCGAATGTGGCGGACTACGCCAGTCGCCTCAGTCACAGCCTCTACAACCTGGGAGTTGTTCAAATGCAGCTTGCTCCCGATGATGCCCCGGCCACCTTGGAACGCGCCCGAGAGGTGCTGGTCCCATTGGTGAAGCGATTCCCCGACAATGGCGGTTTCCGCCGGCGTCTCGACGCCACGGTGGAGCTGCTGGCTCAGTTCGAGCCGGACATGCCTGCCGTTTCCGACGACGATTCGGACAACACGGCTCCGACAGAAGTCGCCCGCAAGCGATAAGCCGTCTCGTCGTCGGCTCGAGTGTCCTGCGACTCCGAGAAGCTCATCGTCCGTCCATTCCCGGCGGGGCGGGCAGTTTGAGTTGCGACCCGGCTGGAGCCTGCATCTGCAGAATCTGGACGAACTGTCGCAAGGCGGCGCGAGCTTGCTGGAACTCGATCCGCTCGGTCAGTACTTTGTACTTGGGGTCGTTTGCCACTCGCTCATATCGCTGCAGTAGCGACTGGACGTCGTTGAGCGAGAACGTCTGTCCCGGGTTCACGAGCACCGGCGGCGGTCCCAAGTACTGCTTCCACGCGTCGTCCAGCAACGCGGCCAGCGGCTGCCACTTGGCTGCAAAGGCCCGGCGCATCGTCTCCACGTCCGCCACAACCGTCGACGTGGCCGGAGCGGGCTCGACCGGTTGTCCGGCGGGCGAGACAGGATGACCGGCTGCCGGTGTGGTCGTCGTCTGCAACAGTCCCAAAAGCGTGAGCGCCGAAGTGGGGACCTGACCGTTGGCGTAATAGGCTTGCGTCGCCGTTTGGTCGACTTGCAGAGCGGCACCATCCACGGAAACGCCGGCAAACAGGCCGCGAGTTCGCGCATAGGAGTAGATCTCAGCGCTGAGTCGCGCGTCGGTTCCCGCTTCGACGCGTCTTCCGACCGGACCCGCCGCGGCGGCCGCGTCGACGCCGATGGTGAATCTGCCCTGCTTGAGTTGGTCGACGCGCCCCCGGTTCTTGAAGACCAGTACCACGTCGCTCGAGGCGATTCCGACTTGCCAGCCCACACTGCCCCCGGTCATGGTGATGAACAGGGGAGCTTCCCAGTTTCCCTTGGCATCCCGAGCAATCAGCACGCCCTTGCCGTGACGCACGCCGGCCACCAGGCCGACCTTGATCAACCGCGGCACAATCACCACGCCATGAGCGTTGGCCAACATGCTTCGCGGAATGCCCCGGTCGGGAGTATTGAGTGCCTCCTTGAGCACGGCGATCGAGGCTTGAATGATCCGCTCTTCCGGCATCGTGCCGACCACCACTTGGCCCGGCTGCTGCGCCGATGCCACCCAGGGCATCCCAGCCAAGGCCAGCAGAGCCATTGCCAGTCGATTCCAAGGGCATCGCGTCATGATTCAGCATCCTTTCTGAGCGGTATCGTGTGTCGGCCGGCTCGGATTGTAACGTCAACTCGTGCTTTCGACCAATCCCAAACGGAGGTCGGTTTCGCGGATCAACTGCTGAAGGCCCGCCGACAACTCCAGGGGAAAAGGACTTCCCGCCGGCTCGAGGCGCCGCAGCGCATCGGGGAGTCGCTCCAGTTGCCGGAGTGTTCGCCGCCGAATCGACTCCACCGACTCCGCCTCGGCGACCGGGACTCCTTCCCGCATGATCGGTACGAGCAACGGTTCGCCCGGGAGGTCTTCTCCGGCCAGCCCCAACACGTCCAACTCCCACTTCCCGTCCGCTCCCGTCCGGCGAAAGACCTGCTTGCGTCCGGGATAGGTCTGCTTCCCGGTGGAGACCTTGCGGCGAGCGATCCCCGCGTACTCCTCGAGTTTGTAAGCGCAATTGAGATAAGGGGCATCGTGTGAGGTCGTCAGACGCGTCCCCACACCGAACCCGTCAATGGGGGCTTGCTGCTGCTGGACCAGGCTTCGCAGCTTCCACTCGTCCAGATCTCCGCTGGCGAAGATCCGGATGTCGGGCCAGCCGGCGCGGTCGAGTTCGGTGCGCACCTGTTTGGCCAGATCTCCCAAATCGCCGGCGTCGATGCGTACCGCCTTGATCGAGATCTCCTCGCGCTGCAGAATCTCCGCAGCCCGGATCACCTTGGGAACGGCGGCCAGCGTATCGTACGTGTCGATCAGCAACACGACATTGGCCGGTTGGGAACGGGCGAATCCGAGGAAGGCCTCGAGTTCGTCATCATGCGCCATGATGTACGAATGGGCCATCGTGCCGAAGATGGGGAGGTCGAACAGTCGACCGGCCATCACGTTGGACGTTCCGGTAAAGCCGGCCAGGCAACTGGCGCGAGCGGCCAGCAGGCCCGCTTCGGCACCGTGGGCCCTTCTCAGACCGAACTCGACCAGCGTTCGATCGGGAGCGGCCATCGCGCAGCGAGCCGCCTTGGAGGCGACCATCGTTTGGAATTGCAGCAAGTTGATCAATCGCGTTTCCACGAGCTGCGCCTCGGCCAGAGGAGCCGTGACCCGCAGAATCGGTTCGTTGGGAAAGAACACGGTTCCTTCGGGCATGGCATCCACGTCGCCTCGAAAACGAAGCGTGCCCAGCCAGTCGACGAATTCCGGTTCGAAGAAGCCGGTTGTCTTCAAGTAGTCGGCTTCTTCTTCCGTCAGTTGCACCTGCTGCAGGTAGTCCACCGCCTGAGCGAGTCCGGCGGCGACCAGGAAATTCCGTTCGGTCGGCAACTTGCGCACGAACAACTCGAAAACAGCCAATTCATTCATGCGCTCGTGACGGTATCCCTGCAGCATGGTGAGCTGGTACAGGTCGGTGAGCAGGAATGTTTTACAGCCTGTAACAAAACCGGCCGCACCGCGTCCCGGCCTCGGGCGTGTCGCTTGCGGCCTGGAGTTTTGCGACAGCCTCTTGGAGCCTGTAACAAAACCGGCCGCACCGCTTCCCGGCCTCGGGCGTGTTGCTTGCGACATGGAGTCTTGCGACAGCCTCTTTTCGATCATGGTTCTACATCCTTCCACGTCACCGCTCGAGCGCCCGCTCGGACCATGGCCTCGATCGCACGGCGACCGTCGCCCGCTTCCGCATCGACGGCTCGGACCGCGTCGGTCAACAACAACACGTCCCATCCTCGCTGCAATGCGTCGCTAACAGTCTGTTTCACGCAGTAGTCGGTCGCCAGTCCCCCGATCCATAGCCGATGGATGTCGGCCTGCCGCAGCCGGTCTTCCAGGTCGGTCCCGGCGAACCCGGAATAGGCTTCACGACGCGAATCGGTGCCCTTGGAGATGATGATGGTATCGGGAGGCAATAGCAACGCGTCGGCAAAGCGGGCCCCCGGAGTTCCCGCGACGCAATGCACCGGCCACGGACCGCCCTGCCCTTGGAACGAACAATGGTCGGGCGGGTGCCAGTCGCGAGTGGCATAGATGGGAAGGCCGGCCGCCGTGAAGCGTTCGAGGTAGCGATTGAGCACGGGAACGACTTCATCGCCCTGCGGTACCGCCAAAGCTCCTCCCGGAAGGAAATCCTGCTGCACGTCGACAATCACCAGGGCGTCGCCCGTCGAAGGAGTGATCACGGCCGTTTCTCCTACTACCCTACAGCCTCCCGCCTCCGGTCTCCGGCCTTCAGCCTTCCGGGCGAAGCCCGCGCTAGGAGTCGCGCACGCGGCGACTGTATCGCTCGAGTGTCCTGCGTTCCTTGGCGGTCAGCGAGTCGATGCCCTCTCGGTGAAGTTTCTCCAAAATCCGATCGGCCTCTCGAGCCAACTTGTCGTCTTTCTTTTCCGGATGGAGCACTCGCAGTTTGGGGCGCCGTTTCAGCGGATTGCGTCCGCCGATCGGCAGCAATCGCTGAAAGGTCGAAGTCAGATTCCAGTGACCGTAGTAATAGAGGGCCGCCATCGCGAACCCGGCCAAGTGGACGTCGAAAGCCGTATGCGAATTGGGCGACATGACTCCCATCAAGTTGAAACCGACCAGCAGGATGCCCAACACCCAGGCCGGCATCGGCAAAAAGAACATGAACAGGACTTGGACTCGCGGATAGTAGAAAATGAACAGCAGAATCACGCCGCTGATGGCGCCGGAGGCTCCGATCACCTGGGTCGGCGTTCCCGTCAGATAGGCGCGCAGAGAAGTGACGCCGCCGCCGACCACGATGGTCGTAAGATAAAGCGTGAGAAACTCGCGGCGTCCCAGGCGATTCTCCAGCGGCCGACCGAAGAACCATAGCCCGATCATATTGAAGATCAGATGCTCGCCGCTGCGAGGTGAGTGAATAAAGCCATACGTTAGGAATTGGAACCACTTCCAGGGCTGGAGGAGCGTCTGATCGGAAACGCCCAGCCAGTCGGCCGGAAGATCTTTGTTTCGCAGAAAGAGTCCGACGATGAAGATGATACTGTTGAGCAGAATCAGACGTACGGTGATCGACATGCTGCCGACCGTGCCGGGAGCCGCGAAGCCGCCGCCATAGCCGCCGTGTTCGCCCTGGTAGTAGTCCCGATCGTAGATTCCCATCGCTCCTCTGTTCCCCTGATGCGGGCTTCGCCAGTAAGACTGCAGACTGCAGACTGCAGACTGCAGACTGCAAACTATAGGCTGTAGGCTGTAGGGATCGTAGCGCCCACCGAATGCCACGGCAACCTGTGCCCACGGCGCTCCGACATTGCCAAACAAGACATCAGCGACCCTGGGCGCTCAAGCCACCACCCTCCATGGTAGCTCAGCACCTGCTGGATGCGAATAGCGACCGGCCTGCCGACGTCGAAACCCGCTCAAAACGGCGTGAAATCGGCGATCACCGTCGTCTGGGAAACCTGACGCGTGTCCGGGTCGATGACGCGGATCGTGATCTTGATGCCCCGCAGCGATGCCGCGTACGGCGGGGGGGCCTCGAACTCCGCCAGCTCATCGGTCAGCCCGTTGCCGTTGTTGTCCAACCCGTCGCTGCCGGTGTCGATAAAGGGATCGGGATTGGGACCGTTGGGATTGGTCAACTGGTTGATGCCGTCTCGATCGTAGCTGAGCGACCAGCTATCGTAGATCGCCTTGGTGGAGATTCCTCGAGAGGCGAGGGCGTTTGCGTAGTTCTGTTGCAGCCAACTGGCCTGCGAGAATGGCGTGTTCAGTCGCTGGGCGGCGGGAAGGTTCATGTCTCTACCCAGGTCGATAAACGCTCCGGAAGTCAAGGCCGTCGCGGCTTGGGTGTAGCCGGGATCGTGAGGAGCCACGGCCACTTCGTTGTTGATCACTCGCATGTTGGCTTGAGGATCGAACACCTGGACATCGAACGCCACGACGTGGCTGAGCACGATGTCCTCCTCGGCACGGAAAACGGTGTAGGAGTTTCCGTTGATCGGCGGCAGCACGACGTCTTTGAGTCGCGGCAGGAACTCGGGCTCGAGCATGAAATTGGGAAACGGGCCCGGCCCGACGAGGGGCGGCCCCACCACTCCCAGGGCCGTGCCATTGCGCCCGAACCGGTTTTCGCGACGCGACAGGTTTTCCAGGTTGTTGGTGCTCCACTTGCTCAACTCGCGTCTCATCGACAGATCGGCAATGGTGAAAACCGACGGCGCTGCGGGGGCTCCATACGGGTAACTCAACACTCCGTAACTGCCATCGAGGACCACGTCGGGACGCACCAGCAGCACGCGCCGTCGCAAAACGTAATACTCGCCGTAGTCGCGCCGGCCGTTCTGGTTCTTGTCGTCGAGCGTCAGCCAATAAATGACCTCGGCCGTGTCCGACTCGAGCGTATCCGCGGAGTAGGTCGCCGGCGCCGTCGTTCCCGGCAAGACGTTGAGGGCATAAATCGTCTTCGGATGAGCCGTATTCACCGTGGTCGGATCGAGCATTTTGGTGAAATAGAGCAACTGTCCGCGGAACGGCTGGCCACTCGATCGAACCGTGAACGCCAGCACATCGTCGACATCGCCGAACACCTGCTCGTCGGGATTGTTGAGCGTCGAACCGTCGCGTAAAGGCCCTTCAATGATCTCGAAGTAGCCGCTGCTGGACGAGCCGTCGATGCCGGCCAGGGAAAAGGCGGTGGCGCTGCGCAACTCGTGTTCGAGCGCCACTCGGCGGGCATGGAGGTCGGCCGTCAGATAGAGCAGAGCTCGACCGGCCGATACGGTGTCCCCCACGTACTTGAAGAAGCGAGCCAAGGCACTGACCAGGATCAACGCCACCGCCATCGCCACGAGCAGTTCGACCAGCGAAAAACCCGTGTGCCGTTTCCGTCGTTTACCGTTCATGCAAGTAACCGTCATCGATGTCTTGAGGTTTTGCAAAGCCTATTCCAGGATGCGACGTATGATCACACAGCGGTCGGCATTGAGCCGTTCTCCCGGCACGAAGCCGACCGGCCGGCTGCGGTCGATCAGGAAGAACGCCCGATGCCTCCGGATCTCGCCCTGATCGCTTCCCAACTCGGCTCCCAATTGATAGCCGTCGGGATTGCCCACGCTGGCCGGGATCTCGCTGACTCGGAATCGCCCCAACGTCATCCAGACCGCGTACACGTTGGAGCGCGTCGTGGTCAGATTGGCCAGCCGCACGTAGGGTTGCGCCCGGAAATACAGGTGCCGTCGACCGTTGCGCGTAGTATCGGTCGGATAGCGATCGAACAGCGGTCGCGAATTGCCAGCGGCGGTAGGCGACGTCTGCCGCATCAATGTCGTGTCGATGTCAGCGCGAGCCATCGACGGCAGCGGTACCAGTCGCCCGGCCGGACCGCGGAACGGATTGCCGAACAGCGTGGGAAGAGCGGCCGCGAGCCTGGTGGGAGGCGTGTTGACCCCTTTCCGGCTCCGAGTGAATTCGTTCCAGGAAGGATGAGAGAACACCGTGTTATTGCGACTGGTAAACAGTGACAGAAACACGTCCTGATGGTAGATCGTGTTCAGGTTCACTTTGCCCGGATCCCGGAAGTTGCTCACGTAGTTGAACGGAACGTTGTAACCCTCGGTGCCCGGGACCGGATTCCCCATGTTGAATGTCGGGGCCAGATTGAAGCGCTGGGGATTCAGCCACGTTTCCGTGCCGATGAACCGTGAAGGCACATAGAGGTGATCAAGCAGCCGGAAATACTCCGGCGCGCCGCCCGCCCCCTGGGATTTGCCGAAGAAATTGATGACGTGCCCGTACGTCGACGTATCGCCCGCCGCGGTGTTGGCCGTATAGGAAGTGTCGCGGTTGTAGGCGTACCTGCGAGCGAAATGAAAGGCGCTGGTATAGGGCACCATCATCAGCTCGTATTCGCTGACGAACGGCCGGTTGGGCCAGGGAAGGTGCGGAAACGGGGCACTCTGAGGCATCCCGCGATAGACGCCCACCAGCGTTCGCCCATACCGGGTTTCATAGTCTTCATTCAAGTACCCGATCGAATGCCGCAGCTTGCGGTTGAAATAGTGCTGCGTTGCGAGCGGCCCCATCCCGGAGGCCAGCGGATCGCGAGCGGTCACGTCGTGATACCACAGCGTTTCATCCTGGCCGCTGCGACCGTTGTTCTCGCCTCGCTGCCGCGTGACGAAAACGCTCGGATTGGGCGGAACCGGATTGGTGCCCCCCCCTTCGTCGGAGACTCCGTTGAAGACGTACAGCGGAATATCGAGCGTGTCGATGGTGATGTAGGGGTTGAGTGAGAGAGACGAATCGGTCGGATTCTCGTTCCATGGTTCCAGCGGATTGGCCAAGCGCTGCAAATAGGCTCGCGTGTAAAACAGGTTGCCCGAGGCCGTAAGTCCCCACACGTCGGGGTTTTGAGCCCGATCGAATGGAGTGTCGAAGGGATGCGTCCACATGGGGTGCGTCCAGGCCCCTTCGTTGTATTCGGCCCCCGGATCCCATTCTTCCCCGCCGGGCCCCGGATTGCCGTTGACGAATGCGTCCTGGGTATAGCCGCCTACCGGTTCGGAGAGATTGAACCAACGGCGCGGCGCATCGGGATTGGTCGGCGGAAACAGCATGGGAATCGCCAGGATCGGCTGAAGCTGCGCCGGAGTCGGCTCGGCCGTCTCGTTGTTGATCACCCCGGCCCAATTGCCTCCCGGTTCCAGTACGAAACAGCGCGTGTTGCCGTAATCGGGCGGCATGTGCGGAGGATTATGGCGACCGACCGGACCGAGGAATTCCGGGTTGCCGTCGCCGTCCAAGTCGATGGCGGCGCCGTTTTGGTCCACCGTCTGACCGGCGGAACCGACCACGGCGTAGTGCCCGCCCGGCAATCGCCAATTGCGGTTGAGCGCCGGAAAGAAGACCTCGCCCGAGTTGTTGGCCAATCCGGCGGGAACCGCACCGGGGGGCACAAAGTAGACCGAGCGCCAAACCTGCGGTCGCGGTCGGACCTGATCGGCGACGCGATAAGGTCCCAACCCGCCACCGGCCGGTGTCAGTCCCTCCGAACTCCAACGGTCCATCACCGTCGATGGAGGATTGGGGTGAATCCTGCGGAACACGATTCGCCACACCGGCGCACCGCCGGGAGCCTGCCGGGCCAGATCGACACCTGCCGTGCCGCCCCCGATTCCGTACAACTCGGCCGGTGCCCGCTCATCGCCCGTCCACGGATTGAACAGCTCGAGGTACGCGAAGCCCCGCGGACGCAACCGCTGATCCAGGTCGTCATCGGGATTCATCGGGTCGGTCACGCGACCATTGATGTCGCCATCCTCCACTCGCAAGTCGTGAAACGACACTCCCTCGGTAATCAGCAGCTCGGGACGCTCCATCCCCCACACCACGCCGCGCTCGGTGTAGGTCGTACCGCCGACCGTGATCCGATCCGAGTCGGGAGGAATGTCCCAGTCCACACCGGGAAGATTGTTGTCGGGAAGTCCGTTCGGCCGGCTGGGATGACCGTTGACGTCCCAACCGTTCCACGGGTTCAAGTCGAATTCGAACGGAGTCATGATCGAGTCGGCATCGCGGAAATCGACCACGTTGACGGCCCACTGCGCCAGGCCGTAGCGAGTCTCCACCCGGCTGTTGTTCGTGGGATCGCCGTCGAAATCGATCAGGCGGTTGCCCACCACCAATACCGCCAGCACGTACATCTGGCGGGCGTACTGCTGACGCACCAGATGAACGCTGTGATCGTCGTTCCTCATGTCGCTGACATTGTCTTGATCGAAGTCGGTCGGCAATCCCAGAACCGCGCTGACGTGCTCTTCCAGCCGATCGAGAAACTGCACGCCGACTTCATCCACCACGCCGTTGTTGTTGTCGTCCCGGCCATTGCCGAACGGCACATTGATGTCGAACGGGACGCCGCGGAAGAGCTGCTGCGTCAGCAGACCGAAACGAGGCCGCACGAAAGGCCGCACTCGGCTGGGAAGTGTATTCGGATCGCCCAGGAAACCGTGGACGATCGAGTCGATTACCAGATCGCGTTCCTGAGGATTCAGGTTCTGCCAGTTCGGGTTCTGCAGCGGAGAGCCTGGACCGTACTGCTGATTGAGCTCGAACAACACGCGCTGGCGGACCAACTGCACTAAGCTGGCGTTGTTGCCGTTGGCAATTGCCTTGCTGTTGCGGGCTGTCGGCGATTTCCCCGGAATGTCGAAACTCATCGTGGTCAACATCCGGCGGCGATCCGGATCGCTGGCCAGCGCTCCCGATAGCACTTGCTCCAACCGGTCGGGAAGTTCGGCCGCGTCGGAGTCGTTGGTGCGCAACAACCGCTCCATTTCGGCCGGAGTGAATGGAGCATCGATGCCCATTCCCAGCGAGGCCGTATCTTCGCGCTGCACCAGATCGAGTTCGTAAGGCGAGTCGCCGGTGGTGTTGGTCACCGCGTTGGGATAACGGTCGAAACTGAGGCCGCTGCCCTGATGGACTCCCCAACTGAAGTCGCCGCGCAAATCGTAGGGACTGGAAAACGCCGATCGCGTCGCCGCCGCATGGTAGTAGTTGGAATTACCGCCCGGCGGCAGAGGATAACGGTAGAACTTGAAATAGCTCAGCGGATCATACTGATTGGCTGCCACCGAGCGACCGGGGAAATTGTCGACGCCGTAACGAGTGCGCAATACGGCAGCGTAGATCAACGGCGACCCCAACACGGGCTGCAAACTGATCTCGGGAGGGCCCAGTCCCTGTCCCGTGGGGATCGTGGCACCGGCGCCCCAGGCGACATGCGGTCCCTGCTGAGGCGCTCCGTAGCCGTTGACATGAGCCAGCGTACCGTGCGCGTTCAAGTTGATCTTGCCATCCAAATCGATCACCTTGAACGCCACCAGCGGCTTATAGCGCCGCCCGTGGCTGTCATAGCGCACCGGCAAGCCGATGTCGACCCACACCGCGTCGCGGATACCGTCGCCGTCGGTGTCGACGTCCCACAGCGGCGTGAGTTCTCTCAGGTCGAGCTGCTGACCGGCCAACAGCGCCTGAGTAATCGTCTGCAGAAAACCGTTTTCGGAAAAGTCGGGATGATCGTGAGGCAACGGCCGGAGAATCACTCGCCGCAAGATGTTGGCGGCGGTGCGAACGTCGTTCGACGGCGGTTCGTCGCCCGTCGAAGGGACGCCGTCGGGTCCGAACGGCCGCCAGATGGCATTGGGATCAATGCCGCTGTTGAGCATCTGCTGGACGACATAGTTCACCAGCGCCGGCCGGTGGAACGAGGGAAGGACGGCCAGACCGCCGGACGTCGGAATCTCCGCGGCCAGTGCCACGTTCTGGAAATCGGCGGCGTCATAGTCCTCGTCCAACTCGCCCGCCAAGTAGCGATCGATCGGATCGAGCTGACTCGCACTGCTGCTCACGCCCATCCAATTGACTACCAGTGCCGCCTGGAGCGGAATCGAGCCAGCGCCCGCTGGAGACGGCCAGAGCCGACCTTGGTTGTCGACGTATACCTGGGCATTCAATTGCGGATTGCCCCCGGAGTATCCGGCACCGTTGCCGTCGAACGGCGCGTCATTGACGATGAACGCATCGCCTCGGTTGGGCAACACGCCGATCGGGGCTCCCGCGAGCGGCAACAGGCGAAAACTGGCCGCCGCACGATCATGGTCGATGATCCGCATGCTGACCAGCCGCAGCGGACCGGAAACGAAGGTCAACAAACGCCCCGAAAACTCTCCTTCATAGTTGCCGATGGTGCTCGCGGCGACGATTTCCAGCAGCGAGCCGGCCGCCGTGTATTGGGCCGATTGCACCGTATTCCCATAGGTGGAGTCTCCGTAACGGTCCCGCAACAGGCTATGGAAGCGGATTCGAGACAACTCGTTGTTGGTGTCGACCAGAAGCTGGGTCATGGCTTCGTCGAACAACTCGGGAACCGCCTCGGTGTGGAGGGCTCCCGCTGCGTCGGTGGCATGGCGCAGCGAGGCCCGGGAAGCCTGGCGATATTGAGCCGATACGAGCGCGAACGTGATCCCGACCACGGTCATCAGCGCGAGCAGGCTGAGGACGAGCAGCAGAACGACTCCGCGTCTTGGTGGCCGTCGCATGGGTATGGCTCCTGTCATCAACAAAATGCGTTTCTTGTATGGTGGACTCGACGATCGGGCCCTCCTGGCAGGTTCATCGAATGTGATCGGAATGTGATCTGGCTGCGGGAACCGTTGCCGGTTCCCGTTACCAACTGCCGCTGGTCGGTTCGAAGCGAAAAGTCTTGGAACTGACGCTGACCGCGTTGTCGACGATCGTCAGCCACATCGTTCCCGGTACGATGCGAGACAACGGCCAGTCCGGGCCCTCCAACGTGAGTTGTCGTCTCCATTGGTTGGGAGCTGACAGCGTCGTGTCTCGCACCGGATCGGTTCGCCCGATGACCCGATACCACGTGTGAAACCCGATCCGCTGCGGCGCACCGCCGGCTCCCGGAGCCGAGCCGGGGGGCGGTACATACGGCACCAGACAGATTCCCGAGAGCATCACCCAATTGCCGCGGCGCACCGCGAGTTCCGCGGCGGATTGCCCGATCAAGGAAACGGTCCCGCCGCCGTGGCCGTTCCCAAGCAGCCGCTCCACCTGAACCTGCCGCTCGGATTCCACCACAGCACCAGTGGACGTCCGATACGGGGGCACACGATCTTTCAGTACCACGACCGATAGAACATAGTCCAGGCGCGTCGGCTCGCCGTCATCGGAAATGCCGGTCATATCGAGTCCCGGCGTCACGGTGGCGAACCACGAGAAGTTGCCGTGGTTGGCTCGCCTCAGCGCCGGCCCGCCCGGGATGATCCGGTCGAAAACCTGCCGGGGCAATAGCGTGCGGTCGGCGGGCGCGTCGAACTTCAAGTCGTCCAGCAAGGTCGTCGTCCGCTCGGCGATCGCCGGCGGAATCGGCTGAACCACGCCCACCGTCGTCGTCACCGTGGCTCGCGGCATGGTCAACATCATCGGCGGATAGGGTGCCTGCCGCGACGGCGGAGAACGGTAGGGAAATCGTGACTCCGGGCTGCCCACCCGCATCGGCTGCGAACTGGCCAGACTCCTGGCGACCAGCAACGGATCGAGACAATAGCTGATCCGACCGTCGAGAAAGACCTGGCGGAACTGGGCCACCGTGGCCGGGTTCTGCCGCCAGGCGACGACGGCCGACAGCGGTTGCCAACCGGTACTCGGAGTCAACAACAACACCATGTCGGCACGCTGCCAGCCGCGCACCGCGATCTGTCCGATCGCCTGCCTGCCGGAAGCCGCCACTTGGCTGGCGTCGATGGCCTGGCGGGCTCGAGCCCCGGCCAGCAGCAGGATCGCCATGATGCCGAACACGCCGATCACCACGATGCCGATGGCAAACAGGATTTCGATCAGCGTGATGCCGCGGCGGGCTGGATGGTTGGAATGTCTTGTCACTTTAGCGGCCTCCCATGCGAACACTGGTACGAGCCAGTTCGCGAGCGACCACCAACGGCCATCCCGGCGGCGGGGAGGGCGGCGGTGGAACGTTGCTGGTGGTAATGTCGACGTTCTCCGCTGTGGTGACTTTCCCACTGAGATGATTGATGGCGACCCAGATCGTCGAGGCGTCGCGGACGTTGTCGGAAAACGGCCCTCCGCCCGCTGGAGTGACCAGCTTGCTCCCCCGTCCCATCATCAAAAAGACATGGCCGATCGGCGGAATCGTCACCATCTCCGGAGGCTGGCCCGGCGTCAGGACCGTGCTAAAGGTCACCGCGTCGATGTTGCCTCGAGGCGAAAAGATGATCAACACCGGACGCGGATCGGGAACCGTGGTGGGAGCGAAATGGAAACCGGATGCCGTCATCCCCGAAACCGACAAGTCGATCACCACGTCCCGCGGAAACTCGATCGACCGGCCGGTGACGCGCCGAGGCGGAAACAGGACCGTAAACGGCATGCCGTTGGCGAGCGGGTTGAGGCCGTTGCTGACGGCGAATGCCGGATCGGCTGCTCGGATGAAGTCGGGGACGGAGACGAACGAAACGATCATCAACTGCAGAGAACCGGAGTTGTCCTCCACCCGTTCGACCCAATAGTCGGGCGCGCGGTGGTCGAAACGGATGCGAAACAGGCCGCCGGGTGGAACTCGAGAAAGAATGATCTGGCGGTCGAGGGAAATCGTGGTGGGAGTGATGCCGCTACTGAACTCCGCATCATTGAAGAACAGGAACCCCGCCGGCATGCCCGGGACATTGCTGGGATTGGCGACGACCACGCGAGACGACTCGGTGCTGCCGGAAAACGTAGGCGGCGTTTCGCAGAGGAATACCCGCACTCCCTGTTTGGCGCCGACGGTCGTAGCGGCCTGGCGTTCGATCCAGATACCGGCCGGACGGCCGATCTCGACCGCTCGCGCCTTGGCCCGCTCGATGAACGCCGTCAGTTCCCGTGCTCCTTCACGGAGTTTGCGGTCTTCCGAGTCGAATCGCAGCACGGGAATGGCCACCGCCAGCAAGATCGCCAGAATCCCGATCACCACCACCAGTTCGACCAGCGTGGCGGCGCGGCGGACGGACGGCGACGAACATGGTCGGAGATGTCGAAGTCGATCGATCATAGGGCACCGACCTCCACTGCATGGTTGTGGATGTTGTCACCGGCCGCATGGTCGCGAAGGTTCACGCCGGTCCGCTGGGGGAAAATCGAGCCGGGACGGACGAAACGGCTGCCCGCCAATCTCCCCACATAGGGATCATTGGGAACGATGATGCCGTCGGATTGGGCTCCGATGGAGGGCGTTTGCGTGGCGAACCATGGTGGAAACGACGAGGCGAAGGCGATGTCGTAGAGCTTGTCGGGGCCGGCCGATACGATCAGCGGCGTGAGTTCGAACGGATCGTTGTTCCAAGCATGATGGGTCCCGGTTCCGGCGAAGGCGGGGGAGACGCCGAAGGTGGCGCCTTGGGCATCGTACCAGCGGACGTCGACCTTCAAGGGATCGAACGGATCGTCGCTGCCGCCGGTACTCTGCCAATCGCGGGAAAACTGGTCGCCCAGCGGCGGAGTCGCCTGCCCATGGACGTGCGCCTCCACCGTAGTGCCGTCCTCTCTCCATGCCCGATCGCCCATCATCACTTCGGAATAGGGAAGGTAGGCGATCTGAAAATGCTGAGGCGGCGGGGTGTACTCCTTCACGAATCCCGACGGCCAGCGCACAAAGACGATCGGCGTGCCCCAGGCATCGAGAATCTCCGGCATGCCGTCGTTGTCGATATCGCCGATCTCCGATTCCTTGAACCAGTCGAGTGCCGCTTTGTCGTCATCGGCCATGGTGGACAGGATGAGATAGAGGCATTCGGCCGATTCGTGAGTCGTCGTCCAGCCGTTCCAGTTGCGGTTGCCGTAACGGGCGAACAGTTGCGACAGCGCCTTGGCGCGGTAATTGAGCCACAACGCGGGGACCGAGTCGAGCGTCACCACCAGTCGGTTCCGCAGGATGGGCGGCGCCAGGTTGGTCAGCGGCTCGCCGGCGTTGGGAACGATCGTCGCCGGGA
>Ga0256839_1001172_pt1 | contig 32456 bp, 34 predicted proteins | sample 354166metaG_FD_185968 | JGI IMG/M metagenome (GOLD analysis project Ga0256839, IMG submission 185968) | Hydrothermal vent microbial communities from Mid Atlantic Ridge, Atlantic Ocean - 354-166 | ecosystem: Environmental > Aquatic > Marine > Hydrothermal vents | place: Atlantic Ocean: Mid... | reverse complement strand
CGTTAAGACAGGCTAAAAATAAGATGCAAGATGTACAAGTTATTTAATTTCCATGCCTAAATTGTGAACAGGTGATAGGCCAGTTAATCATTGTCCACACGGTGCTCCACAAATAACCCTTATTCCCCATTTCGGGGTTGCCGCATTATTACTTGCAGGACTTAGGTAATAAACCACCTTGTAGCAAGCTATCACTAACGCTCGACTTCCGCTACGCGAGAGCGGGGTATTACACCGGCCAACGCAAACACTTAGTTCTACTTTTCTTCTTTACAATCCTTGTGGCCTGGGTGGACATTTTGCAGATGCTGGAAATTCATTTTCCGACTCATGATATATCATTTGTACATAGCTAAATTTCCATTCATTATTCTCATTCAGCAGCTCAAAGTTTAATGACGTTGGCTCATTCACAGAATTAAACCCATTTACAGTCAAGCAGCCTTTCAAGCCAAAATTATATTGATAATGATTTACTTCATTGGCAATAACAGTATCTACAGAAGAGAAAAAAGGGAAAAAATCATTAAAATTTTCACTATTATTTGAAAGCGAAAATTGATTTCGATTATGTAAGGCCAGCATCGCAACAGCAGACTCATAATCTTCGGCTATTAATGTATCGACATATAATTTATAACTTTTATACAAAGAAGCCGACTGTTTTTCTTCAAATGTAGTACACGAGAGTAAAAAAACAGATGCCACAATAAATAATAATGCCTTCATATTTACCGACCCATAACTCTTTGAAGCTGCATGTCATACGCTTTATGCCTACCTTTAAGGTCGCGAGCAGCAGCACAAAGTAAGCCTGAACACAAAAAAATCAAATCCTCCACATTAAACTTTCCTGCGATAGATACAGCTGCAACACCAATAAAACTGAACGATGCTGTATATTCAATATCGCTTCCATTTCCTTTTGAAAAGGAAATGGAAATATTTTTAACCCTGGCTCCCAAACCCTCTAAAGCAGAATCCGCTTTAAAAGTTAATGTACCGATACCTCCAGAAAGAGAAGCTCTTCCCTGCTCGTCAACGGTTAATTTGAAATTCCCTTTTTTTCTTATAATTTTTTTTGTGATTCCTTTGTTCTTGGAATAAGCTACTTCCAATAACTTTGCAATCGTTATTTTTATTTCTGTTTGATTTCTCATTTAATATACCCGTTTTTTATTAGAATATGCCGCTATCTTCGCCGCCTGTTAACAAAATAGAAAAGAAACTCAGGGTCAAGTACCATCACATCATGCACTTCCAGCCAAAACGCCAATAAACGATCCCGTAACAGGCTGGCGGAGGCTGGTGTCCAAGGGGGGGATTCAACTTCTGGATTCTGGCATTCGTCAGAGTGACACCATCCGAAACGTCCTGAGTCTATTCAACCCGCACCTGACGCAACAGTTCCTCACGATCACGCATAGGCTGTCGGGAGCCGTCCGCGCTTTCCTCCCACACTTCCGCACGCATGAAGTACACCACGATAGGTTTGGAGGCAATTTGCTTGCGCAGTTTTTCCAGTACCCGCACGACCTTGGCCTGTTCCTCGCTCGTAATCACCCCGTACACACGCACTTCCAGGCGACGCGGCTTCGCAAACCCTTCTACCGCAGGCCGGTCAGCAAACCGGGCTTTGACGGGAAAGTCGTAACGTTGCGTGAGCTCCTGTACGACCTCCGCAACTTCCTGGTCGTCATCGTCAGAGGTGTTCCAGACCGAGCTAAAAGCAAACAGCGCCATGAGAAATATCGCCAGCGCCACCACCACTATTTCACCAGATGCGGGCTTGATGCCATGACGATAACGTTTGACTGCCCACACCAGAATGGCAATGGGACCAACGAGATAAACCAGAATGACGAGCAGTGTCGGGAGCATTAGGTATCCTGTAAATTGTATGGGAACAAAAAATCTGCCCTATTCTAGGGATAGTGTGACCAGAAAAACAGCATTAACCATACTCCATCCAGTCAAACAGATAGAACTACGCAGCCACCACCGCCACATGCGCCTCGCGCTGCGCGCGAGGGCTCTTTTTTTTGATGCGAATTTCAATATCCCGATCAAGCGCATTCAGCAAATCAAAAAGCCGTTCCACGGAAAAATGTTTCAGGTTACCTCTTTTCAGGTTCGACACCTGAGGCTGTGATATCCCCAGCACCTCGGCCGCCTCGGCCTGGGTGATATTGCGGTGCTTCACAATGGAATTAACCGCAGCCGCAATTTGAGCTTTTACCTTTAGCTCTTCCGGGTTCTTGCAACCAATGTCAGCAAAAACATTTCCACTGCTCTCAGTCACTGTGATTTTTTCAGGTTTCGCAGTCATTAGTTTGTCTCCTTTACTTGCTACTGTAATGCACTTTGTAATGTTCCTCAGCAGCTTTGTACCGAGCTTTTATCAGCTCAACATCTGGCCGAGGCGTCGAAATCCCTTTTGTAGATTTCTTCTTAAGCGAATGCAGCACATTAAAGAACTTCGCCAAATCTCACGGTGTAAACTGCCCGATAAGTATCGCCTTTGTGGTCATCTAGCACCTCAAAAACGCGACCGCCCCTGATCAGGCTACTCAAAGGCTTGGCATTGTCCGCTTTGCCCCCATTCTGAGCAACGTGCAAAGAATACCCCATGACCTCTTTCGCTTCTTCGGGAAATTTCTTTAGATCCACCAAAGAACTGCCTATCCATACCAGCGGTTTTTCCATTGAGTCCTTCACGGCCAAACTATATACAAATGTATATAGTTTATCAAGATTAATTTTATATCTTGGGTAGCAGGTGCGGTGGCGCAGGCTGCCCCCTTAAGCCAAGCCGCCACTTCTAGTCAAGAATAACGCCAAATTTCGCCACTTAGGACCACTCGAACAATAACTGTCCTTATTGCATAAAGGAAGTACCTGAAAAGCGGCCAAATTTCACGGTACACCGCCAAAATGGGACAGTAATTTATCGATCAATCCTTAGAAGAAGAATTAGAAACCAGACATAAGAATGCGCACAATAAAAACAGGCCTGCCTGACTAATAAGCGACCCCACAGGTCACGGAAGACCAGACCCTATAATTACCGTGTTAGTGACGCTTACAATGTGTCCTGGTTGCGTGCGTCCCACTTCGGTGGACGTTCCCGACTAGACCGCTCTAGACAAATACGACCATACCTACAGGACATAAACGACCAGTGCAATTCCTTGTATCGGCATATAAACGCGAGTAACTTTACACCCAGCTCACGAGGAAATGCCAATGCCAGCCGAAGCCACCAAAAAAACAAACGTTGTCCAAATCAAGCCAACCAAAAACCTGGAGTCCGAAAAGAAATGGGGCAAGGCAGTGATGAAGGCTGGCTTTTGTGTTGTCCCGTCGCTACTCCTACGAGCACAACAACGACTTGGGTTAAGTCCCACTCAACTAGCAATAATTTTACAGCTTGCTGACTTTTGGTGGGAAAAAGAACGCAACCCCTGGCCTAGCAAAAGCGCCCTCAGTGATCGCTTGGGTATAGGCTCCAAACAAATACAGCGCAACATCGCGGAGCTGGAAACCGCTGGCCTTGTCAAGCGAATATCGCGCACATCAAAACAAGGAGGGAGACTAAGCAACATGTATGACCTGTCAGGTTTGGTCGAAAAGCTCAACGCCTTGGAGCCGGAATTCACGGAAGTCCGAGAAGAAAGCAAGCAACGCAACCGGCAGGTAAAGCGCAGAGGTGGAATCTGCGCAAAACCTACCACCAAAAAGTAAGCTCATCGCGGCGTAGCTCAGACGGAAAGAGCGTCCTGTTTCCTACATGCTAAATCAGTTGGGAGACTGCAATAGTATGGGCAGGAAGGCCGCAGGTTCAAGTCCTGCCGCCGCTTACCTCACATTTATCCCGCCAATCGACCACAAAAACAGGGATCGGCCAGAGGGGGCACTTTATCAATCACGAATCAGGATAATATGATCCAGAATGCCCGTAGCAATCAATATTGCTGTAGGACTATTACTGAACGACATCCCATTGTGCTTGCAGTATTTAGCCACCGTCCATACGAAACAGGTTTGGAGTGCATTTGATTCTTGACTCAGAACCATTCGCCCTGAAGTGGCACCTTCTGAATTCGTGATTGCTACCGCTCTACGGTCAGAAATGTTCCAGACCGAACTAAAAGCAAACAGCGTCACCACGACTATTTCACCAGGAGCAGGTTTGATGTCATGACAATAGTGTTTTACGGCCCACACCAAAATGGCAATGGGGCCAACGAGATAAACCAGAATGACGGGCAATGTCGGAAGCATTAAGTATCACGGTAATCAGTGATAAGAGGCAACGGAGAATTCGCCACATTCTAAATGAGGAAGGGAGGGTGCGGCCAGAAAAATAATCCGCCAACTACTGATAAATTTGACCATTGTTTAGGGTTACAATACGCACATGCTATTTTCCCTGACGGACATAACAGCGCAAATCTCCCCGGAACATTTCGACGGGGGCTGGCAATTGTTCACCGACAGCCGGATAACCGCGCCCAATATCCAACGCAACGGTGAGCTGGTTACGGCCATTATCCCGCAAGCCAGCAAGCGCCCGTTGCGGGTGTATATCCGTACCAGCAGTGAAAACGGCATCATCACCATCAATGGCGAATGCAGCTGCGAGACAAAACAAAATTGTGAGCATGTCGCTGCGGTGTTGTTACAGGTGCTGGATGACCAGCAAGCGCTACCTGACGATAAAGACGCTGCTCTGGCAAAACCTTCCGGTAAATCTGTTGCGTCCCGCAACGCACGTAAAAAAGTAAACGCCAAACCGGCAGATTCTCAACAGGCATTGCTCTATCTCCTGCAATGTGATGCGGGTGTTTTGCATGTGGAAACCGTTGTGGCACGTCGTTTGAAGCAGGGCGGTTATTCCCGTCAGCGCCCTTTTGATTCTGGCCGTGCGCTGAGCCGCACTCCGCCACGCTACCTGGAACCTGTTGACCTGTCGCTGATTAATTCCCTGAATCAGCTGCCGTACACATTGAGTCAGAGCGCTCCCCAGCTTACCGGGCCGCAATCTACACAGATACTGGAATGCATTCTCGCCACCGGGCGCAGTTATTTTGAGTTTATTGAATGGGGAGCCTCTCTCAGTCAGGGGGCAACACGTACGCTAGAGTTTCACTGGCAAATGAACGATTCCGGTTATCAACAAGGGGAGGTCCGCATCACTCCCGAGGCCGATATCCTGCTGCCCTTGTCCACTCCCTGGTATTTTGACCGTGATGCGAACGAATGCGGCCCTCTAAAAAGCAATTTGCCCGAGGATCTCATCCATCAGCTGATAACCCTGCCTCCGGTACCGCCGGAACAGGCTGCCGAGACCAATAAAAATCTGCTTGACACCTGGCCGGGTTCAATCATTCCGCTCCTGCAAGTGCTGGAAGTCGAGACTCTGCCACGCGTCAGGCCCGTGCCCTGCCTGTGCCTGACTACGGAGGAGTACGTCATGTACGATGACTGGACTGAGTTCAGTGACATGGCCTGTCTCAGTTTCGCGTATGGCGATATGGAAATAAACCGTCATGCTCCTCCCACCTGCATCAAAGATGGTCGGCTCGTTCGTATACAACGTGACAAAAAAGCAGAACAGGCAGCCGTAAAACAATTGCACAAGCTAGGGCTCGCGGAAATTGATGAATGGGGGTTCAACAGCGACGAGGATTGTTTTTCGTTCGAGCATGAATCCGGGGGCTTTGAGGACGATGATGTCGAGGCCTGGCTGAATTTTCAGATGGAAGAGCTTCCGGCCTTGCGCACCCAGGGCTGGCGTATCGAATACGATAACTTCCGCTATCAACTGGCCACAGCCGACCGGTGGACGTGTGATGTCAAAAAACCGGATCAGCAGGACTGGTTCGACATTGCACTGGGCGTGGAAGTGGATGGCCAGCGCGTGGATCTGCTGCCCATTTTGCTGAATTTTCTCTCCAGTTTTCCTCGCGGTCTGCCCGATGCAAAGGAAATTACCACTGAGCATTTCATTATTCCCTTTACCGTTGATGGCAAAAACGAGGAAGAGGACAAAGAACGCCTGCTGAGCCTGCCCACCGCGAAAATTCTGCCGTTACTGGAAACCTTGCTGGAAATTTATCATGGCGCGGATCATGACATTGATCCGGCTGAAAACCAGAATTTGCGCCTCAGCCGCATACAATTGGCGCAAATCAGCGCGCTGGATCAGGATGAAAATGGCATCCCCCTGCAATGGATAGGCGATGATGATGTACAGCAACTGGTGCAGCGCTTGCGTGACCTGGACGGCATTCCCGAAGTCGCGGTGCCCATGGGGCTGACAGCAACGCTGCGCCCCTATCAACAACAGGGACTGAACTGGTTGCAGTTCCTGCGCGAATACCGGCTGGCCGGCATTCTCGCCGATGATATGGGGCTGGGTAAAACGGTGCAGGCACTGGCTCACCTGCTGCTGGAAAAAGAAGCGGGGCGCGCCGACCGCCCCAGCCTGGTAATTGCGCCTACCAGCCTGATGTTCAACTGGCGTCATGAGGCTGAGCGCTTTGCACCGGATCTCAAGGTGCTGGTGTTGCATGGTCCGCAACGCAAACAGCATTTCCCGGTCATTGCCGATCATGACCTGATCATCACCACCTATCCCCTGTTGGCGCGCGATAAAGACACCCTGCTGACACACAATTATCATCTGTTGATTCTGGATGAAGCACAGGTGATCAAAAACCCCAAAGCACAGGCGGGGCAAGTGGCAAGAAATATCAACGCCCGCCACCGCCTGTGCCTCACAGGCACGCCCATGGAAAATCATCTGGGTGAATTATGGTCCCTGTTCGACTTTTTGTTGCCCGGCTTGTTGGGAAACAACAAACAATTCCGCCGTTTCTTCCGCTCGCCTATCGAAAAACACGGCAACGAGGCGACGGCGGAACGGCTTAGCCGCCGTGTTCGACCTTTCCTGTTACGCCGCACCAAACAACAGGTCGCCACGGAACTGCCACCCAAAACAGAGATTACTCAAACTGTGATGCTGGAAGGGAAACAGCGCGAACTCTACGAAACCGTGCGGCTGGCCATGCACCGCCGGGTGCGCGAGGAAATCGAGCGCCAGGGATTGGGCCGCAGTCATATCATCGTGCTCGATGCCTTGTTGAAATTGCGGCAAGTGTGTTGCGATCCACGCCTGGTAAACATCGACAAGGCAAAGGATGTCAACAAAAGCGCCAAACTGGACATGCTCATGGAACTCCTGCCGGAGATGGTCGAAGAGGGTCGGCGCATTCTGGTGTTTTCCCAGTTCACCACCATGCTGGGACTGATCGAGAAAGAACTCAAAAAGAAGAGCATCCGTTATGTGAAGCTCACCGGCCAGACTCGCGACCGGGAAACCCCGGTGAAAAAATTTCAGGATGGCAAAGTGCCGTTATTTCTCATCAGTCTTAAAGCCGGTGGTGTTGGTCTAAATCTCACGACAGCCGACACCGTTATCCACTACGATCCCTGGTGGAACCCGGCAGTGGAGCGCCAGGCCACCGACCGTGCCCACCGCATTGGTCAGCAACAGACAGTATTTGTTTACAAACTTATTTGCGAAGGTACTCTGGAAGAAAAGATTCAAATCATGCAGCAACGTAAACAGGCACTGGCCGATGGCCTGTATCAGGGTGATGGCCAAAATGAGCCGCAATGGGATAAACAGGATCTGGAGGCGCTGTTTCAACCACTGGATACAGACTGGACACCTTCCTCATAGGATTTGCCCGTTCCCATGCGCCGTGTGGAAATATATACCAGAACAAAATCAACACTCACTCAAAAAACATCGCAATGACTCACGATATTCAACATCAGGTTGATCAACTCTTGCTGGAGCAAGGCGAATATTTACCCCTGGAATTGTTGTTACAGGAAGGACGCCTGCTCTATGCGGACTACGAAGCCTGGCGCAATGGCGAATTCGACTATCTCGACGAGACGCTGTTTGGTGACCATGAACATATTAAACAACAATTGATGCAAGCCGCTGACTATCTGCAACGCCGGGGCTGGCAGACAGAAACCGTTGCCTACCATTCCTGGTCTGATAACAGCACACAACAATTACGTTTCAGTCAAAACAACGCTCTGAACCAATGTTTCCACCAGCGTTACCACAAGCCTGAAGATCAGCCACAGATGGACCTGTTCACTGATGCCCCGGCCACCAGTCTGTTTAACGGTATCACCCAGGCATTGATTGATCGTAACCCCGCAGAGGCACGGCGTTTACTGGAGCAACTTTATGACACCGCACCCGATCATGTACGTTTGGGTGAACTGGAATATCTGGTCGAAGCAGCAGAAGGCCTCAACACACCGAGCAACAATGCCGCCACCGACATGCAAATGTTGCAACAAACGCTGATCCCGCTGGCTAAAAGCCTATTGGGGAAAAACAGCCGTAACCTGCTGATTCCGCTGTGGCGACGTTTGTCTGTCGCCCTGCAAAACCAGCCTTATCAAAGCGCAAAACCCACATTACATCTCAGCTATACCGCCAGTCAGTCAATGGATTGGGAAACGGTATGTCATGCGGTAGAAAACGAGTCTCACTGGCATACCGACGCTGCGCTATTGTTGCGTTACGCCCGAGCCTGCGAGTACCTGCACCAAAAGCCTGAAGCCTTGCTGAGCTGGTTTAAGCTGTGCTGGCAGTTCCCGGAACAATGCGATATCTACGAATCCAGCAACGATCACGAACTACGCCAACAATGGATACACTTTCTGGAACTGGACCCGGAAATGCCCGTGCAGGCTTTTCCTGCCTGGTTGTTGTCAACAAAACCGGGCTTGATTAACCAATTGCCTGAACCCGAGTCACTATCCAAAGTCGCCTGCCCTGCCAGCTATATTACCCTGTACCGCCTGCAACAAGAGCGCATACAAGCCCATGCGAAAAGCGGGAGCAATAACACCATGGCCTTGCGCACCCAGCTCAAGCAACAGAACCCTGCGCTGTTTCAGCATTTCCTGAGCAATGTTTAGAGTCGCTCTAACTATGCTGTATGCGCTGGATTGTGGGACTCAAGTGTGCGAACTTATTGCAGACAAGAACAAACTGAAACAGCTATCTCAACCATCGTGACAGCACGCTATCAACACGTAACAGGCTGCCTGCCAGCCACCGGGTACTTAACCACCAGCCCAGCAGCACACCAAACGAATTCGCGACCATATCGGCTACATCAAAAAACCGGTAACCGCTCCAGCCCTGTATAAATTCCACTGTCACACCCAAAAAGAAAAGAGCCAATGCCCAAACCCCTCGTGCTTTCAATGAAGGATAAAGCTGAGTAAACCAACCCATTAACACACTGTAGGCAAACAAATGTTTCAGCTTGTCTGCAAACGCAAATTCAAAAACTTCCGGCGGACTGGCGGTCAGAGAGAGATAGACAATTAACGCAATCAAGCCCCAGCCAACCGTTAACCACAGCGGGAGTAACTGAAAGCTGTTCGGACTTATGGACCGTAATGAGTCGGTGTTTCGTCCCAAAGGCACGTCCTGCTCAGTAGGCATTTTTGTTGACGAAACCGGTAAACACCGTGCGAATAATTATTTTGATGTCAAACCACAGAGACCAGTGTTCAATGTAATACAAATCATATTCAACCCGCTTCTTCATCTTGTCCAGGGTATCGGTTTCACCGCGCCAGCCATTCACTTGTGCCCAGCCAGTAATACCTGGCTTAACCTTGTGGCGCAGCATGTAGGCTTCAATTTGATCCTTGTATTGCTCATTATGAGCTATGGCATGAGGACGGGGACCAACGATGGACATTTTCCCCTGCAAAACATTCACAAACTGGGGCAACTCATCCAGACTGGTACGGCGTAGGAAAGCACCCAGTTTTGTAATGCGATAGTCACACTTCCGAGCCTGGGTCACCGTATCCCCATCCTCACAATGCACCACCATGGAGCGAAATTTGTAAATCTTGATGGGCTTGCCATCCCAGCCATGGCGTTTTTGTTTGAAAAGCACCGGCCCGGGAGAACTGAATTTCACCCCCAACGCCACAAAAGCCAACAGCGGGCTAATCAGTACTAAAATAAGCAGTGCCAGCACCCGGTCTTCCACCGCTTTTATGGCACGGTTAAGGCCCACCATGGGGCTGGCACTCAAGTCCATCACCGCCATTCCTGCCACATCCGTCACTGAATGATTAAGCAGACGGAATCCGAAGATACCCGGTACAAATCGAATAGTGGCGGTACTGTGCCGCAAATCGTACAGAATCTCCTTAACTCTGTCCTCGGCTTTCAACGGCAATGCCAGCCAGATTTCATCGGCTGATTTTTGCTGTATCGCCAGATTGGCCTTACCCGCACCACCCAACACCTCCACACCTTTAATCCAGTGGCCGCGCAAGGATTCACCATCATCCAAAAAGCCTACAACCTCAAGTCCGGTCCAGTCAGCATCCAGGATATTCTGCGCCACACTCTGCCCCAGACTACCCGCACCAACAATGATAATTCGTTTATGATTCCATCCCTTTTTGCGCATGGCGCGCAGAATGATGGTTAACGAAAAACGAAACAACAACAATAGACTCCAGGCAGAAATCACCCAGATCATCATCCACTGGCGGGAAAAAAGTGTACTGGTTTTCGTCAAAAATGCGACGATGATAAGGAGTGCAACCACACTAAACCACGCCAGCGTAATCGTTTGCGCCTGATGCAGCCAGCTCTTGCCACGCCAGGAGCGATAAACCCCGGAAACCGAAAAAAGCATGAGGGTAAACAAAACGCCCAGTAAAATAGCCATTTGATAATTGGCGGGCATCGGCCAATGATCAAAACGCCAAACGTATGCCAGCAATGCCCCAAGCAGGATGCAGAGCACATCAAACACACGCGCAACAAATGAAAGCACGCTCGCGTATTCTTTCAATAATCCTCTTGGTAGCACTTTACTTCCGCTCCCTAACAACTTCCCGACTCAATAACTGTAGCTAAATGTAGACGGAATACACCGGAAGCTCAACTATCATGATGGAGACTCCAAATGAAATGAATACCAACCCACTCAATATTTGCTTTTGGTACTGGCATGATGATTTATTGACGATTGATACTATGAGATATGATTACAGTTACATCCTGAGTTTAGATTGATTATCCAGAAACCACTGATAGGTGCTCGAAAGCCCTTCGTCAAGGTTGATTTTGGCCTGCCAACCAATGTCATTCAGCTTCGATACATCCAACAACTTACGTGGCGCACCGTCTGGTTTGCCCGTATCAAAACACAACTCCCCCTCAAACTCCACCACCCTGGCAATTAATTCCGCCAGTTCACGAATGCTGACATCTTCACCCACGCCAACATTAACAATGCTTTCATCGCTATAATTTTTCATCAGGTAAACCGCTGCATCTGCCAAATCATCGACATGCAGGAATTCACGGCGAGGATTTCCGCTTCCCCAGACTTGCACACTGCTTGCCCCATTCACCTTGGCCTCGTGAAATTTACGAAGCAATGCCGGTACCACATGGGAGTTTTCCAGATCAAAATTATCACCCGTACCGTAAAGATTGGTAGGCATCAACGAAATGGTATCAAAGCCGTATTGGCGTCGGTAGGCCAGGCATTGTTTAATACCTGCTATCTTTGCAACTGCGTACCATTCATTAGTGGGCTCAAGTTCCCCGGTCAACAAATACTCCTCCTTCATAGGTTGCGGGGCAAGTTTCGGATAAATACATGAGGAACCGAGAAACTGTAATTTCCGGGCTCCGTTTTGATAGGCTGCATCAATAATATTGGCCTGAATCAATAAATTGTCACGAATAAACTCGGCGGGATAAATATCATTCGCATGAATGCCCCCCACTCTTGCTGCTGCCAGAAATACATAGTCAGGGCGTTCTGCCTCAAAGAAAGCCAGAACCGCCGATTGATTCGTCAGATCCAGCTCACTGTGGGTGCGAGTAGTGATGTGACTAAAACCCTGTTTTTCAAGAACTCGACAGATTGCCGCCCCGACCAAACCACGATGACCGGCAACATAAATGTTGTCGCATTCATTCATGGTAATCAAAGGCCTTGAAGCCGTGTTCTTTGACCAATGCATCACGTTTTGCCAATGCCAGGTCATTTTCCATCATTTCATGTACCATTTCTTCAAAGGTAACCTTGGGCACCCAACCCAGTTTTTCTCTTGCCTTGGTTGGATCACCTAATAACGTTTCCACTTCAGTAGGCCGGAAATAACGCGGATCAACAGCAACAATACATTCGCCTGTTTCAGTATCGTAACCTTTTTCATCGGCACCTTTGCCCTCCCAGCGTATCGACTTTCCCAGATGGTCATAAGCTGCATTAACAAAATCACGCACAGAATACTGAATCCCAGTCGCAATACAAAAGTCTTCCGGTTCATCCTGCTGCAACATCAGCCACTGCATTTCCACATAATCCTTCGCATGCCCCCAGTCACGCAGAGAATTCATATTGCCTAAATAAAGGCAATCCTGGAGCCCCAGGCTAACCCGTGACAATGCACGCGTAATTTTCCGGGTGACAAAGGTCTCTCCCCTGATGGGTGATTCGTGATTAAACAAAATCCCGTTACAGGCATACATACCATAGGCCTCACGATAATTCACTGTAATCCAATAGGCATAGAGCTTAGCAGCCGCATAGGGTGAACGAGGATAAAACGGGGTTGTCTCTTTTTGAGGTATTTCCCGGACATCGCCATACAGTTCAGATGTAGACGCCTGATAAAAGCGGGTTTTCTTTTCCAGCCCGGCAATGCGGATAGCCTCAAGAACCCGCAAGGCACCCAGTCCCACGGTATCAGCCGTATATTCAGGGCTCTCGAAAGAAACCGCCACATGGCTTTGAGCACCAAGATTATATATTTCATCAGGTTGCACCTGCTGAACAATACGGATCAAATTACTTGAATCGCTCAAATCACCGTAATGCAGAATAAATTTCCTGCCTGTTTCATGCGGGTCTTGATACAAATGATCAATACGGTCAGTGTTAAAGGATGACGCCCGGCGTTTGATACCGTGAACTTCATATCCTTTTTCCAACAAGAACTCCGCAAGATAAGCGCCATCTTGACCGGTAATACCCGTTATTAATGCTATCTTTGGCAAACCAAACCCCCTTATTCTTTATGAGAAATACATTCCTGTAAAGCCGCTTCAAACTGAGTCAATACCGCATCGCGGCCAAGGAATTCTACCGCATAGTTTCGGGCATTTTCACCCAATCGCTGACGCTGTTCTACATTTTCTGCCAAACCCACCATCGCATGAGCAAAAAGACCGGCATCTTCGGGGGGTACAACCACACCGGACAACTCAAGCACCTTCGCAATTTGCGTACCTTCAAAAGCCGTTGCCAACACAGGCCGACCACTCGCCAGCATTCCTGTCAGTTTTGAAGGCATCACCAAATCTGCGGCATCAGCTCTTTGCGGCAACAAATGAACATCCGCCATATTTAATAAGTCATTCAATTTATCCAAAGGCTGTAAAGGCAGCCAATGTATATTCTCAAGTCCACTGGCTAAATCACGCAAGCGGCTATATGCGGCACCCCGCCCACACATCACAAACACGATATTTTTATGGTCAACCAGATGGCGAGCCGCCTCAACAACAATTTCCAGGCCTTGTTTTTCGCCCATATTCCCGGAATAGAGAAAAACAATATTTGATGCCGGTATACCTAACTGCTCTCTATATATACTTAACGAATCAAGAGGATGAATATTGTCGATATCCGCCCAGTTTGGAAACAACACCTGCTTCCTCGGCAAAACACCCTTAGTGCCAAGACGCACTACCATTTGATCTGAAATCGTCGATACTCGGTCAAATTTCTTCATCAACCAACTCTCTACCGTTAATACGGCACGACGCAAACGTGGTGATGACAAAACACCCAGGTCAAAAGCTGCGTCAACTTCAAAATCCTGGACATGTAACCATGAACAAGCTCGGCTAAGCCATGAAACAAGTAAACTGGTCGGCGCACAAAACAAGGGCGGCTCAACAACCAGTATTATATGCGGTCGCCAAAACGTCTGAAACAACATGACAGGAAAACTGAACAGAAAAAAACTGAACAAGTGCGTAATACGCTTCAATCCTGAAAGAGTGGCCGGAATCCACAGTGGGCAACGCCACACATCCACACCACTTAACGATTCACGGCGATAGCGCCATGAACTATAGCCCTGTGAGACTCGCCACAGTGGATAGTACGGCGGTGCCGCTACAATGCGCACCTTGTGCCCTCGTGCCGTAAGCCAATCAGCCATTTCCCCATTATACTTGCCGATACCGGTTAACTCAGGCAGGTAATTGAGAGTAAGAATTAGAATACGCACAGCAAAAACCTATGCATTGTCCCTACGAGCAACAAAAAAGAAATCAGCCTGTACCGCCCGGCCATTCTTGTCGTAGCATGGATTGTACACACCATCCAGAATGAAATTGCGTTCGCGTAAAAAAGCGATGACTTCATCTGCAAATGCCTGTCCTGCATAAAGCTCCACAAAAGAACACTCTACATATATATATTGAAACCGCCCCAAAAGCTCCTCGCAACCACGTAGTACTTCCATCTCAAACCCCTGCACATCGACCTTTAGCAAGGCGGGCTCCTGGAGATCCTGCTCAGAAATAATATTACCTAAAGGTACAACCTGAATCATTCTTGTTTCACGCTCGGCAGTCCCCGGAAATAGCGTAGACTGAGTATCGGTAATGGGCAAAAGAGAGGATGAATCATCACGAGTGGATACGTGTATTGTCACCTCAGCCGCATTCGGCCCAACTGCCAAGCGATGTAACTGCGTGGAATAGTCATTATCAAAGAGTGCTTGAAAACGGTCAGCGGGTTCTTGCAATGGTTCAAATGAGTCTATTTTGGCATCAGGAAAGCACCTGCGAGCAATCAAGGCAAATTGCCCACGGTTCGCACCAATATCCACCACATGACTACAGCTTAATGGTGCAAGCACCACTCTATGTTCAACACCGGCAGCAACCTTCTTACGCAGTAGAGCTGGCAGAAAACCATACATAGTGATACGGATCAATTTAATCAGTTTTTGCATATATTTCGATTTCTTACGCAGACAAATCAGCTCAATCTTTAATGTTTTTCACAAGAATTAGCTAATAGACTCTTGTACGTTGAGCGTAGTTCTCTAACAATTGCATCCCAACCATATTTTTTCCTAACAAGTACTTTTCCTGCATTACCCATTTCCTCCCTCTTCTTAGCATCATCCAGGAGTTTAAGAAGGGCGTCTGCTACTTCCTTTTCATTACATGAAGTTACCAACCCGGCTCCAGCGTCACGAACCTCATTCCATATATTTACTTTGTCAGAAATAACAACCGGCAATCCACTCGCCATTGCTTCAACAACTGCAATACCAAAATTTTCCGTATAGGAAGGCAAGGCAAAAATATCAGAATCCCTTAAGACCTCAAGCGCATCATCGCCCTGAAGCATTCCTGTAAAAATTACTCTAGATGATATATTCTCTTTAGTTATCCACTTTTCTACCTGGGATCTATAACCCTCATTATCTGGCCCTGCAATCACTAATAAAGTATCTTTTCTCATGTGAGATATTTCTGCGAAAGACTTTATAAGGATATCTAACCCTTTTTTAAAATGAATCCGCCCATAATGGAGAATGATTTTTTCATCACTAATCTTATATTTCTTTCTAAATCTTCCGAATGGAGGCAAATTATTATATTTCTCAAAGTCCAAACCGTTTGGAATAACAATGCCTGGCGCCCTTAATTTTAGTGGTTCGACTAGCTGCATCTCTTCACTGGTAGTAAAATGAAGAGCGGATGCAGCATTTAAATTCCTATTTTCTATCAGGTGCTCATAGAGACGTTTACTAAACCTGTGGCGCTTATGGTTAAATAGAAACGGATCCAGGCTACCATGAGGCCTGATTAAATATGGCACATCGAACTTTCTTGCATAGTAAGCAGCAACTGCTTGGGGGAACCGGTATAAACCATGGATATGTACTACGTCGAACTTTCTGACATTCTCCTTTAAAGCCCTTGCCAGCCCCCAAGAGAAGATATACGGAGAAAACTGAATTGGATAATACAGTACATTATATCCATCTTGTTGAATTTTTATATTTAGTGGCACATCCAAATGACCAGCAGGGTAATTCAGGTTAGTCGTATAAATTGTTATATCTTCTCCGACATCAGCTAATGAAGTACATAATTCTTTGCACGCCTTTACGGGACCACCGTAACCTGGTGATAGATTTGTGATGACATGAAGGACTCTCATTAAATTTCAAACCTCGCAAATATAGCCTGAGAATTTATACACCACTTCACTTTCGTGAATTGAGCGTTTTAATCCGCGACGGAAAATCAATTCTTATATGCCTATGCTTCTTAAACATGCGTAGTACTAGATAAATAATAATAATATCCAATGGAATTGATCTCATCATTGTTCCTAATAATGCTTGAACACCAGACTCTGAAAAAACCAATCCATATTTCACGAGAAAATAGATCGCCCACACGTTACACCTTAAATCGGGACGTACTATTACGCGAAGAACGATAAACCAAAGTGCATACACAATGAAAACAATCAGAATCCACCCTGGCCACATAAACATAGAGTATGCTACAGCATAAACCCCCATTGTCCTGCGCAATACTCTTTGCTCAGATATCAAGCCAATATTGTAAGCAATTAAATCAATATCATTATATGAAGGCTTATCAGGATACAAAAAACGGGGTGTAATGCTTTGGAATGATAGAAGAAATGGTTGCCAGCCAATCAAGTTGGCTTGATTAGTACGGCTAACTACAAGATCCATGTCTTGGATCATATCCAGACGATCCACAAGGACACCCTCAATAACACCAAAATAACGAACCCTATCATCCTGGCGAGATAACGTAACAGCTTCAGCAGTCTCCACAACATCTGCTGAATTATCAAATACATACTTAACACGTTCTGTGATGGTTGAAATATTGGACACACCAATAGTGCGTGTAATATGAACCAGCGGTGCCACAATATAAACAAAAACTATTAATAAAAAGAAAATATAGCCTAAATGACGCCAACCTCGTTTACTTCTAAAATAATCTGGAGTATAAAAAAATAGTGTTGCAGCATAAGCTATAAGCGATAAAACAAACTGGTTTTTTGTGTTAGATAACAGACTTAACACCAACGCACCGAGCAGCATCAAAATAATTTTTATATCAATCGTTTTTTTATTGCTTACTGATACCAAAAATGCAGTGGATAGAATAATACCTAGATACAAAAGGCTGGAAAACTCGCCAAACCCACCAAAACCACTTGACAACTGACCAGACGCCAGGATAACCGGTTTAAATTGAATATGGAGAAAACCAAAAATTAACCCTAAAAAATAAAATACGTGCCCATATCTTTTCAAATCGTGGTTATGAAATTTTCGAGTCAAGAAGCGCTTTTTTATAGGTATTGTATTTGCAAATAATAGCGCTGCAAAAACCAGCGCTGACCCCACTGTTAAAATCAAAAAAGATTCATTTGTTGCCCAGAGCCCTACATCAATCCTCTCCCCCATTAAAGTTTTAATCACGAACGGCATTGCACCGTATTTCATAAGCAGGATGGCTGCAAATATTGACGTAATATTAAATATCCCAAACAAATAAAATATAGCTCCGGGAATAACAACTGATAAAAATGCCATAGCCAATAAGATTGGCTCAGCACCTAAAATCGCCTGAAAAATAATAACAATAGTAGAAGCAACAAACCACAATATCACAAGATATAGTCTGCTATCAGGCTGCTTGTAAGATTGAATACTCATGACATCAACGACTCACGGTCCACCATACGGAAAAAAACCACTTGACCAGCTCCGCTGTTTCCTGCATTTTAAGCAAACCTGAAAAAATCAAGTAAGCAACCATCCCTGATAATGCAACAACCCCAACAGTCAAAACATCTCCACTGAAGCCATGAACGCCTAACATTGAAACAAGCAATAAACATCCCTCCATGACAAAGACTGCCACAACTATAGCTAGTATCAAACGCCACAAATACTGCAACAAGTTTCTTAAATCCCATAGTCGATACTTAGCTTGAAGGTAGACCATGAGAAAAATAACTGCCAGCCAAGTTAAAGATACATATACTGTAACTATCCCATACTCCTGAGCATAATCGGACGCCATAGAGGCCAAAAAAGTCATGCCTGTTGCGACGATTAACTGCCCAATCAAAGGAGCAACAGAGTCTTTCATAGAATAGGATACTTTAAAGAGCAGATGATTCAGTGCCGCAACTGGCACCACAAATGACAATATCCCTAAAAAGTTACTCACTCGGTGTATCCCCTCATTACTCATTTCACCATGTTGATAAAAAACACCCACCAAAGGCTCACGCACAAAAAAGACGATCACTGCGGCCGGCACTGAAATAAACAACATCCATTGAACACCTCGACTGGCTAAGTGTGCGACAGTTGCCATATCTTTGTCCGAAGCTGCATGTGCCAGTCGAGGAAAGAGAACCGTTGCGAGGGTTAAAGGTAATAAGCTTCCCAGCATTTGCAACTTCAACGCATACCCATAATCTGCCACAGCACCGACAGATAATTCTGTTAGATTTCTATTGATAACCAAAGTCGACCACTGTGTTGCAAGAATAAGAACCACAATAGGAACTGCTAAATTTAACACATCAAAAGGTATTAAAGACAATTTAAAACGGAAACAAATAGACAGTGAAATCGAGTGACGAATCGCCACGCTTCGTATTGCAATAATGTAAAATAGAATCGACAATACTGAAGCAAATCCAAAGGCCAAAATAAACACCCACTCTTGCATACCACGACCGACAAGGATTATCAGGCATACCAGTGCTACATTCGTTATCAACTGACCAACTGGCTGTGCCCAGAATACATGATAGGAGTGCAGTAATCCGTTAATTACACCTGTCCAAATGTAGATAACAAATACAATGGCAAAAAAACGCAACATCAACTGTGCTTGTAAAGCCGCTTCCCCAGTCAAACCTGGTCCTAAAAGTTGCTGTAATATTTCCGGTTTAGCAACGACAAAAACCACACCCGGCAAGGTGATCAGCACTATGACAGCCGCAGTAGAAAATGCGACCTGCCATCCCTTCTGCTCCATTCCTTTCGAATTATAATCTGCTATCAGTGGCACCAACACCCCTGTTACTAGCTGACCGAAGAACAACTGAGTACCAAACATCAACAATAAGAATGAAACCCGATATGCATCAATCAGAGCAGAAGAGCCAAACGTATTGGCCAATGAAATCTCAACAAGAATTCCTGCCAAGGGGCTCAATAATGACAGCAAGAAAAGTTTTGAACTTGCACTAGCCACTGTACCAGTTTTAGCCATTATTGATTTTCGCGACATATGAATAATTATTCTGTCTCCCGGTCACAATGAGGAAGTAACATTCATACATTTCCTAGCAACTCCCGACTTACTAGTGCAATCTTCTCAGCTAGCGAAAAATCCTTCTGCCAATCTATATCGATACGCTCCACCCCCTCTAATTCAAACAAATAGGGACGCTCTCCTATTCTGTCTTCCTTTTTAGTATAAGTAGAAATATCCGCAATAAAAAAAGCACTGTTTACTTCATACCATTTGGGTAATGTCTGGGTTCTAGGCCACTTTTCCTTATTTCGATCATAGTTGACCGGGCCATTATTATTCCAGATGAATGTCTGTATTTTCGTAACGCTCATCAGAGAATCAACATCAGACTTCCCCAGGCTTTCCAAATAAACTCGTATAGCTCTACTATAAATCTCCGAATACACAAATGGCGATGTAACATGCGCCCATAGGATATTACCCTCGTTGATAATGGTCGGCACATATTGAATTAATTCATCCGTTGATGTTTCGGAAGTAGCCAGATGCGCAGGCCGTTCTATGACCTCAATCTCTCGGCCTCGTTCCCGTGCCGTTTTAGTTGCAATATCTGAAACTTTTTCATCATCAGTAGACACTACGATACGATCAATATCTTGACAAGCAAGCAATTGGATCAGCTTGATCCTTGTAAGTCCACCGTCAATGCCTGCAAAGGGACGAGTATTTTTCTGAACAACACGTTGGCTACCGCTTCGGCACGGTAGAAAGGCAACTATTGGCGTTGTCATCCATTCAATCCTTAAAATTCAATTTTTGTTCCAAACCTTCCAGTGTGTCGATTTCATCAAAGCCATATTTTTGTGCCAAGAGCTTCATGGCATCTCGCCTTTCTGAATAGCGCGACATGAATATAAATGAAATACCAGATTCTTGCGCAGCCCGCCAATCCGATTCAGCATCCCCGACCATTACTACGCCTTTAGAAAAACCGATATCTTTCAACGCCTCCTGAACACACTCTAACTTCGTTTTTGGAGAACCCAATATTTTCATAAAATATTGGGTTACTTGCCTTTGTTTAAACACATCATTCAATTCAAGCTCATCACTGCCAGACGCCACATAGAGAGGAACAGCACTAGATGCTTCTTTCAGAAAACAAGTTCCTCCTGGAGTCAACGACGCTTGTTGATACAGCTCTTTGCATGCCCGCCCATAACTTTCTAACAGCTTTTCATACTCGCCCTGCTCAAAAGTTTTACCTAAAAACTCCACAATAAATACCCGAAACTTTACATATCGAGAAATTCCAGCATTGTTTTTATGATACAAAATAAACGCTTCAACGATATCCATCGAATAAGTAGACAACGTTTTACGGAATGCTTCAACTTTTAGTTCATTTGAATCAAACAACACCCCATCACAATCAAAAATAATACCAGAGCATGAAATTTTACTTGCCTTCATCTTTTTTTCTCCAAATCCCACGCACCTGTTAATAAAAAAATCTTAACTCATAAGTGCATAAACTGAGGTTTGAGGTATTTTGTAGCGTGTTGGTGTTATGCTTTTAATCGTAACTTCCGAGTACACTCGCCTGCTTTCATTCAATATTTCTTGCACTTCTTTTGCTAAATCTTGTTCTGGGCCACTATAGCCTCCTGGATACCCATCAAACCCTCCCAACATAAGCTCCCTCCCCCCCAATACTTGTGACAAACCAATAGCCAAACCCAAGGGAGTATCCTTCTTAAGCAGGTCTTCGGTGATTGCTAGCGGGTCTACCGAAAAGATAGGTAGATTTTGGGAAACTAAATTCTGTGGAATTAAACCAAATCTAGGAGGTGTAGTTACAATAAATTTTAGTTTATCGTTCAACTGTTCAATAGTTTGATAATCTAGCTTTGACGCCTCATCCCCACTCAAACAAACAAATTGATTTATGTCTCCATCATCAAATTGAACAACATGCTTAAAACTTGAATGAATTATTACTGCATTATTATCTCTTGCAAAAGCTTTAATCGCTGCACAATGCGTACTTGCACTCTTCCCCCCTCCGAGTAAAATACAAAAATTTATATGATGAAGCTCAAGAGTATCGATAACATCTACAAGCAACGGAAAGCTCTGTGTTGCTTCATCAACAACACTATCAGCTTCACACAATGCCCGTATTATCATGCTAGCCCCATAGCGCTTCTTTCCCATCAATTCCATAACCTTCGCTTGAGGGAGCTGTTCCAATCCAGAAACTATATACGGTAGATCCAACCCACCCTTGAAAGACTTTGCTAGAACCTGCCATGCCTCCAAACAATCTGCTAACTGAAGAAAGTTATTTTGCCGGTTTTGCATTTTAGACAAAAAAGCCGTTATCAGTTCAGTGCGTAAATTTCCAGCTCCTCTTCCCATGCCCAACATTGTGGAATCAATAATATCTGCACCCGCATCAATGGCCGCGAGGCTATTTGCAAAAGCAAGCCCAAGGTTATCATGCCCATGAAATCCAATTTTAAATGGCAAAGATAATTTTGCCTTCTTTATGAGTCCAGTAATTTGATCTGGAAAACATGAACCATATGAATCTACGAAAGATAAATAATCAATGGAATCCTTACATCTCAGCAAGCATTCAAACAACCTCTGATGATTATCAATCAATTTGTGTAGATGCATAATATTTACACCCACAGAAAAGCCACTTTCTCTAACAGAAGCAGCTATTGAAAGACCATGCATTAACTGATCTGGACTGACAGCAATCCTTACCAGCCCGATAAACTCATGACAGTCTTTTAACAAGGCCTGAATCATGCCGGGCTGACAGTCTTTCGCATTCAGCATTATTGCGAGTTGTATATCACCATTTAGAGATGAATAGATCGGCTCCAGTGTTGAATGACGAAGATAAAAGTATTCCCCAAAATATCCTTTTTTCGCTGGACTGCGGTAACCGACTTCACAAAATTTGACGGGCAAGCCATCTAGTGCGATAAGGTATTTTTTCACTAACCTGGATTCAAAATCCCAATTAGTGTAATAACCCCCATCACGCAAAGTACAGTCTAAAATTGACCAACTCATTTTTTATGCCCCATGAATAAAGTAGTCAAACTATCCATCTATAATTATGACATCAATTTTTCAAAACTTTCTCGAGGGCAAACGTCAATAATACCCCCATTTGTTAAATTTACTAATTTAACGTTTTTCTTTGTGCAATAATTCGCAAGATAAACCCATTTCCTTAGAGACATGGACATAAAGTACAAAGCCTTTGATATGGTTAATACGTCCCTTGTAAGATCTTCCGGATTTGAACCATAATAATGTGACTCCTTTCCAATCAAGTTATAACAAAGCCCATTACCATCAACGCCCATAAAGTAAATTTGTTTCATCCCCATATAAATTGCAGACCAGATCCCAGCCTCAGCTACGGCACCACCGACACTAGTAGTAGATAAGTCAACTTCACCTTTAAAGAAACGCGTCGATATCAGAGTCATATCAATCCAGTATATATTATATTTTTCCTTGTAAACCTGGAACTTTGGGTCATTATAGAATTTTGCGCTTAGAAGGAACGTCACATTCGGATTTTTTTCTGCGATTTGATCAAGAAAATTGATCGGCCATTCTCCTGTCTGTAGCTTTGGATCAACAAAAATGTGGTAGGTAGGCTGTATATATTCATAATCAGGATGTAAAAATGCACGGTTGACAAAAAAAGTTATTTCGCCCTTAAGTAACTTCAAGTTTTGCGTTTTTATTGAAGGGCCATTGCCTACAACAAAGCATCTTTTCCCGGCATGCCTCCCCATAAGTTCACGATTTTTTCCTGTACCGAAAGATTTCCTACCATTTTTCAGAAAAAAACGTACGCGATAGATAACATTAATCATCTCAAAAAGGATGTCATCCAATAATAGTTTTATATCCCATCCGCTCATCCGCTTTTTCATTGGTCATTCTCTCTCATGCTCAACCATCATCCGTACTACATCTTTCATATCATAACCTGCTTTCCACCCCAAGACCTTTTCAGCTTTTTGGGGATTAGCTTTGCTAATAGATAAATCTGACGGTCGTAACAAATCTGAATCAGTTACAACATAATCAACCCATTCCATATCAAAACTATTAAAAGCGGCTTTGACAAACTCTTCTAATGAATAGCTTTTTCCTGTGGCGATAACAAAGTCACCCGGCTCATCCTGTTGCAACATCTTCCACATTGCCACTACATATTCTGGTGCCCAACCCCAGTCACGCTTTATAGATATATTCCCTAAATGGAGATGCTCTTGTTTACTCGCTGCGATCTGGCTAATCGCTTTGATAATTTTTCTCGTCACAAATCGTTCCGGTCGCAAGGGAGATTCATGATTAAAGAGAATGCCGGAACATGCATAAAGACCATATGCCTCCCGGTAATTTGCCACCTCCCAGAAAGCTGCTGACTTTGCCACAGCATATGGACTTCTTGGGCGAAAAGGTGTGTCCTCAGTAGCCGCCACACCACCAGTATCACCAAAGCATTCACTGGAACCAGCATTATAAAACTTCATCGCTTTTCCTGAAAAGCGAATAGCTTCCAGGAGATTCAATGTGCCGACACTGATACTTTCAAGTGTTTCAACGGGTTGCTGAAAAGAAAGCCCAACTGAACTCTGACCCGCTAAGTTGTAAATTTCATCTGGTTCAATTTTTATTAATACTTGCAAAACACTTCTGAAATCATTCAAGCTCATTGATTCGAGGTGAACTTTTTCTCGTATACCCAACTGGACCAAGTTTTGAAAGGATGATATTTGCGCGTCACGAGAAGTACCGTAAACTTCATAGCCTTTATCTAACAAAAACTGTGATAAATATGCTCCATCCTGTCCTGACACACCACAAATCAATGCTTTTTTCACTGGAATCAATCCTTCGCAAATTCAGTCACAAGCCGGTGGACTCGCTGTTCAAAATTTGAATATGAAAAATATTCCAGATCCTCCGGAATCATTCTCGGTTGTTTGAGAGCTTTTAAAATCCCTTTCTTAATATCCTCAGCATCGTGTGGATCAACTAAAGCACCTAACTTCCCATGACGAACAGCCTCACGCCCGCCATCTATATTACTGGCAACAACTGGAATACCGCATGCCAGAGCTTCAAGAAAAACAAATCCGAATCCCTCACCATAACTTGGCATGACGTAGGCGTCAGCAAGTCTGTAATAGTCTGGCTTTTCAGACTCTGAAACAAAACCAGTAAAAACAACATGCCCACCTACGCCAAGTAACATTGCCTTTTTTTGCAGACGCTCTCGGTCACCCCCTGACCCAATGATCATATAGACAATACCGGAAATTTCTCGGATCAATTCTGGCAACAGTTCAATGATTTCATCAAACCCTTTATAACGCTCATCTGCCGACAGTCGTCCCAAGGTCATCAATACAGTCTTCCCATCCAGACCATATTGGGAAATCAATCTGCTATTTTTATCACCAGCCCCATAATTTTCCATATGAATAGCATTTGGAATTATAGAGCCTTTCTTATCACTGAGTTTTGCCCACTTCGTGAACCTCTCCTTGGTGATTTCGCTTATTGAAACAAAGTGTGCGATATTTTTTATAAGTTTATTTATTAATTTTCTCTTTGATGGTTGCCATACGTCTATCCCATACACAAACAACAAAATAGGTTTCCTTAACCATACCCCCACCAGATGCGCAATAGGCAGAAGATTAATATGTCCACACACGATGAACTCGAAATCAGGGTTTTCACGTAGAACTTTCAATACAGCCATTACATATTTAACTTTCCCATGTAGTCCAGTTGTCACATAGGTTAAGTTATTCGGGCGTTCATCTTCCAATGGACCAGGAATTGATCGGGGTACCGCAACGACTTCCGAGCAGCCTGGGAAATTACACAAGGCCAATAAAAGATCACGATTATATAAAGCAATACCTCCATGCCCACCAAAAGCATCAGTTGTTAAAACCAGAAATCTTTTCCCTTTAGCCATTTTCATGAACTCTTACTGCCCACTGTCTTAATCCACGCCCAGCCTTCTCATCCTTATCCATAAGCCACTCTCTCACTGGCACACAGAAACCTGTCTTGGGTTTATTCATTACCGCTTGAGGGAGTGGTTTATCCGGGGTGGCCGCCATATCCTGCTTGGTTGGCGAACACTTTCCTGTCAGCATGGGAAGTAATGCACGAAATAGAGTCACATCTACCAAGGGCACCCGGATCTCCAATGAATGCGCCATACCCGCCCAATCCGCATCCCTTAATAATTGGCTGCGCATATAAAATGACAATTCTAATGATGATATTTTTAACTTATCGGTACTAATTCCGGTTGTGCTTTCTTCTAGCGCAAGTAGAGGCTGCAATTCCTTCCAACCCTCCTTTACCATATCAGCATCTAATACATTAGGAAGTTCCCATGGCATAAACAATCCTCTACGCAACAAGTATGCACCACTATAACTATGCCCATATTCCAGAAGTCCAGCGTACTTGGGTGATGTCATATGATTTAATATCGGAGCAGAAACCCACCTAAAAGCCTTCCCTGCTCCAGGCATGGTATGGCTCCAGCCAAATAGCTTGACCATTTTTGGAATATCCTTAAAACTTGGATATCCTCCAAACAGTTCATCCCCCCCAACCCCTGACAAGGCAACTTTCATTCCTGCCTCTTTGGCGATCTTGCTAACAAAATAGGTATTAACACCATCAATGCTAGGCTGATCCATTGCAGTCATAAAAGCATCCATACTTTCCACAAAATCTTGTTTTGAAAGAAATCTCGTCCTATGGTGAGTTCCATAGTTCTGTGCTACAACATCTGCCAATATCGTCTCATCATTCTCAGTATTTTTATATTCTTCAAACCCAAGGGTAATGGTCTTCAAGTTATTATTGCTGAATTCGGCTACCAACGCTGTCAGCATTGTTGAATCCAACCCTGCGGACAGAAATAGACCTACATCCACATCGCCTATCTGATGGCATTGCACGCTGTCTTTGATGGCATTGCGTAAAAGTTCCTGGCTATATTCAGAAATAACTGGGGTTTCTCGCGCCAATTCTTCCGCATTAGCTATTTCTTTCGATAAATCAAAAAACTGGTTAAATAATTTCTTACCTGTCAAATCTATCCACAGAGTGTTACCAGCAGGTAATGCGTTAATACCTTTATAAAGAGTATAAGGTTCGGGTACATACCCCCATAGATAAAAACCGACATGACCCGCAGGCTGTGGCGCAGTATCAATCCTTCCGCCTTTTAACAAGGCCTTAACTTGAGATGCAAATCGAAATAATTGGCCATCGTTTGAATAATATAGCGGCTTTATTCCAAAAGGGTCACGAGCCATAAACAGACCCTGTCTTTTTTCATCCCATATGGCAAAAGCATACATTCCACGAAGATGTTCAATCATATCTCCGCCATATTCTGCATAAAGGTTTAATAAAACTTCAGTATCACTATTTGTGCGAAAAAAATAGCCCTTTGCTTCTAGATGAGCTCTCAGTTCACGGTAATTGTATATTTCACCGTTGAATACCACACGAAAATCTTCATCCCGTGTGGTCATTGGCTGAGCGCCAGCCTCAGTCAAGTCAACAATCGAAAGCCTACGGTGAGCAAGTCCAATGTGCTTATTGGTGGATACCCACAAGCCTGAACCATCAGGGCCGCGCGAAACCATTGCTTCTCGTATCCGTAACAATTCTTCCGTATCCACTTGCTGTGCAGTGTCAGAATAGGAAAAAATGCCGGCAATACCACACATTTTAATCAACCCTTGGCCGCAACAGCGAGAAAATTCTGCGTAAAAATTTCATTTGAAACACCTGTTTCAGCAACTAATGTCATACGGAAAATAGTACGGACAACTTTCCACACGCTCCACCGCATCGCACTTTTGACACCATGCACTATGGGTGTATCCTCAAAACATTTAACTTTAGAAAAGCCATATGTAATAAGTAGCTGAGAAAGAGATGACTGAGTAAATGCCTGCTCATGAGTGTAATCACCGTACCGAACCCTGCCGAAAAAAGGTGATGCAGCATTTGGCATATGCAAAATTAATTTTCCTCCGTCGCGAATCACTCTATGCAACTCTCTTACAAGATCCAGCAATTCGTTTTTCGTCATATGCTCAATAACATCAAGAGCAACTATGGCATCATAGGATTTATCGGCACTTTTTATCAGTGTTTCCATGAGATCTTCATGTCTGATGTTATCTCTCAAGCCAAGCTTCCAGGCCTCTTCCACCTGCTCAAGAGATGCATCAACACCTTCCAAGTGGTTGTACCCCATTTTTTTTGCATAATAGATCAGCGCCCCATGACCACATCCTATTTCCAGAATTTTGGAATCAATTCTTTTTGGAAAGTGCATTTCAATAAGCTTGCTTAGATAAAATTTACGCACCTTCACTCGTTCTTCTATAGAGCCTGGAAGGTGCGCACTAACATAGCGATCATATAACCGACTTCGATAATCTTTACTCATTTTTCCACTCTTCTATAGCTTGCGTAAAAGGGATCTTATCTCTTTCCCATAACATCCCTGCATAAGTACGCGTATCAATATTAATGACGAGCACTTATTAATAAGGACATCCACCCCACACCCGTATATTTTTCGTGACACTTTTTCTGGCGCACACTACAAGCATTGCCAGGTTTTCAACGGGGCCGGACAGTTCCAGCAATAAATCAAGGGCTTCTCCTTTATGCTGTATCATCTAGCCAGGAGCCAAACACATAGACTTGCGCACGATCACCTAACTGTGTCGTCAGTCGTCGAATAAAATCAATTTGATTCTCGGCCAATCGCACAATCAAGTTTCTGTGTACCGTCATTTTATAGACAAAAAAACCATATCTTCAATTTCAATCAAAATCAGGATGATTATTTTTTGGATGCCAGCCAACATCAGAATGGCTAGCGGATAATAAACCATCGGCTTATCATAAACAGGAAGCAGCCGCCCGGAAACCACATGACTAGCTGGATATAACCGGGCACTAGACCTGCCCACTAAAATAACCCCCTTCACTTCACGGCCCCTAATTTTAGCCTCAATCTTTCACCTGAACAGCTTTTATTTTGAATACGGAAACACCAAGCTTCATTCTTCAAATACCACTGAATGGTCTTCTTTAATCCCGATTCAAATGTTTCTTTAGGTTTCCAATCAAGTTCAATGCCCATTTTACTAGCATCAATAGCATAACGCTGATCGTGACCAGGCCGATCAAAGGTAAAAGCCATCAGGTTTGCGTGTGGATAATTTTGAGCACTCCTTTTAAAGTCATCCAGTATTTTACAAATACTCTGCACCACATCAAGATTGGTTTTCTCATTATATCCACCGATATTGTAGGTCTCTCCAACTTGTCCACTTTCCAACACACATCGCAACGCGCGTGCGTGATCATCGACATAAAGCCAATCACGTATATTGTCACCCTTACCATACACTGGAATGGGCTTACCTTCGATTGCGTTGAGAATCACCAACGGAATCAGTTTCTCAGGAAACTGATAGGGGCCATAGTTATTTGAGCAATTGCTAATAACAGTGGGCAAACCATACGTATGATGCCACGCACGCACCAAATGATCAGAGGATGCTTTGCTGGCAGAGTAAGGTGAGCTTGGTTGGTACTGAGATGTTTCAGTGAATAACCCATCTTCCCCCAGTGAGCCAAATACTTCATCAGTAGAAATATGGTGAAAAATAAATGATTTTTCACCATTGCTAGCCGATAACTGGCAACGCTCCTGCCAATACTGTCGAGCAACTTCAAGCAAAGTATAGGTGCCGACAATATTGGTTTCGATAAATGCTGCGGGGCCATCAATAGATCGATCGACATGACTTTCTGCTGCCAAGTGCATGACGGCATTGGGTTTATATTCTCTGAATATACGTTCCATTGCTGCCTTGTCGCATATATTGACATGTTCAAAAAAATAACGTGGATGATCAGACACTGATGCTAAAGACTCTAAGTTACCCGCATAGGTAAGTGCATCAACGTTAACAACGGTAACATCTGTTTCATTAATGAACTGCCTTACGACTGCTGAACCGATGAATCCAGCTCCACCTGTTATAAGCACTTTTTTAACTCTTCCACTATTCATTTCTTATTATCACTTAAGGCGGAAATTGCTCGCTCCAACACAATACGATCCATAACATCTTTATCTCGTGCCGACTGTTTTGTTTTTATCAAACCTTCCAGACTCAACGTTTTCACAGGCGCTCCATCAAGATCTACGATTTCAATATAGGGTTTGAGAGTTTCGCAAGTTTCACCGCATGTTTTAAAAATAAGATCAACTACAACCTCATCAGCAAGCCGTATGTTTTCACCTTCATCAAACCATGTGGCTTCAAGATTTGCTGATTTTGGCATTTCCGGCCATCCCTTCAATCAAACATAAATCCCAATGAGCATTAGCCTCTTCATTCGTTTTATAGCGATAAATTTCTTTAGGGAAATAAGTAACTGTTCCCGTTGGCAGTCGATGAATTTCATCATTAAAAACAGCACCCTGCTTTAACAGGGCACCGGAGGCTCTCTTCACTATCGGACGAATTTTTCGTTTGCCAACGACACGCATTGTTTATACTCGATCAGAAAAAGGGGATGCTAGCCACATTATCTGATTAATATCAAACGACTGGCTAAACAGACTTTGGTCAGTAGCAAACTGGCGATCCCGCTCTTTTGTAACCATGCACGCCAGAAACCGGGGCATAATCGGGCTTTGTTATCTATTTTCACAGAAGCTGTCCCTTCCTATGTACGATTTCATGGATCGGCAACCTTACGGCCATATATTTTTCGCGACATTTTTTCTGACAAACACATCGCAAGTATTGCCGGATTTTCAACGGGACCAGACAACTCTAACAATAAGTCAAGGTCTTTTCCTTTCGCTGCATCATCCAGACGGGAGCCAAACATGTGGACTTGCATACGATCACTTGTCAGCTGTGTGGTCAGTTGTCGAACAAAATCAATTTGCTTCTCGGTCAATCGCATCATCAAGTTTCTGTATCCCGTTACTTTATAGATCAAAAAAATCATATCTTCAATTTCAATCAAGGTCAGGGTGATTATTTTTCGTTACCGACGCTGAAATCCGGGAGCTACACAACATCGGTTTGCATACTCAAATCGATACCATTACTTTGGCAAATTGGCGAAAATCATCCAGGCGTTCATTGAGAATTGCGTGAACAATTGCTAAATTCAGTTTCTGATAACCATGTACGGCTACGTTTCTGAAACCCACCATAGCTTGCATGCGAGCGCTGAGTTCATCTGACAACAAACCCGCTTCTTTCAGCAAACGAAAAGCATCACGGCTTTCCTGAGGAATACCAAGCTTTTTAATTCTGACCTGATGCATAGCCGCATCAATCGCAGCCTCACAGGCCCGTTGCAAATTGAGGACAATGGAATCTTGTCGGGTGCAGTCAGTTTCAAGCTCATTTTCGTGCCCAACATATTCGTCAGCAATTCTCTTTAAACAACGCTCAATCGAAGCGGCTTTGTTCAACAATACGTCATCAACCATAAACCGTACCACGCTGCTTTATATCTTCCAGTATGCCTCGCCGTTCTTCGTTAAGACGAGCGTAAGCAACATAGACAGAGTCTTCGAACCGTTCGCAAATAGCTGGGTTGCTGCAATACAAACGTTTGCCAGTAGAAATCACCTGCATTCGCATCACCGTCGAAGCTTGCAGAAGATCGACCAGATCAATATCTTTGCCTATTGCCTTGGCGATATCCTGCGCAACGTCCCACAAACGGGCACTGCCCATTGCACCTTGTAGAAGTACCGCCAAATCGATATCGCTATCTGTACGCGCATATGGCGTACCCCATGAGCCAAAACGGTATATTGATATAAGTCCCGGCAGGCTTTTGCTTGCCAGCCTGACAATATCGGCGATTCGATCATCCATGCTCAAACCCTGATTGCATATCCGGGTTCACATTTTCCAACACATCAAACTCGTCTTTCAGTTGTTCTATTTCAACTTTAAGCAGCTCGTACTCAGCCATTTTACGTTTGAGAAAACGCGCTGTGAGCTGTGTTTTTTCCTCAATCCCCTTACGGGTCAATAAATAGACGTAATTCCTCTTCCCGGGGTTGCGCTGAAAACTGCGGGCCTTCACCTGTCCTTTGTCAATAAGTGCGCGAAGGCAATAATTGGTCTTTCCCAGACTAATGCCCAACGCCTTGGCAAGCTGGCGCTGACTAATGTCAGGCTGAGCCTCAATAAACTTGAAGATGCGATAGTGAATTTCGTCGTGGGGCATGGACTTGTGCGCGTCTCCTGGTGGGGCACTACCCATCCTGCTCAAACATGTTCACAAAATGAACGGTTGGCGTATTAGAGCTTGTATTGATTGCGGGGTCAAGACCTGGACATTGAACAGGAAGGCTAGCCACCCAAGTGTCAAGAATCAGGCGTTGATGAGTTTCTTGCAGATAGGTTTGGGAAGAATAGCGGGCACTGGTGTTCACCGGGGTCATATTTTTGCTTTTACATTTACCGATAGACAAAAGACGTGCGAAACAGAAAGATTGGCAAGAAAGCGCTGAGCAAGTTGGCATTTGGTAAAAAAGTTGCGCTGTTGCGCCTCGCAGATACCGCCTGCGTAACGGCCAAATTATGCAGGGGCAACAACCATTTTGACGGCTACCTTCTAGTTACTCAGTTGTAACTCATGCCAGATGGCCTGTGTAGAATCAGCCTGGTTCATGCTGTAGAAATGCAGCCCCGGGGCTCCTTGTTCAAGCAAGGTTTTAGCCAGTTGCGTGCTAACCTGCTGACCAAAAGCGCGCAGGGAGGCAACATCGTCACCAAAATCCTCCAGGTGTTTGCGTAACCAGCGGGGA
>Ga0256839_1001171_pt1 | contig 32459 bp, 21 predicted proteins | sample 354166metaG_FD_185968 | JGI IMG/M metagenome (GOLD analysis project Ga0256839, IMG submission 185968) | Hydrothermal vent microbial communities from Mid Atlantic Ridge, Atlantic Ocean - 354-166 | ecosystem: Environmental > Aquatic > Marine > Hydrothermal vents | place: Atlantic Ocean: Mid... | reverse complement strand
AAAAGAAGCCGGACGTCCCGCATCTGGATCTACGTCGGCACCGAGCCCCGTCGATGCTACTGTGATGCACCAGTCGGAACCGGATAACGGCGGGTCGTTGGCAACCGTCGTGTTGGGGCTTGCCCGCGCCGACAACCGGCTACCATGGTAATGGCGCTCCGCGGGGCTCGTCCCCGCGGAAGCGACGACGGACTGCTACCCAGCACTCGAAAACTCGGCTTTTCTCATGTCGCAGGCTCGGTGCCTGCAAAATGAGTCGGCCCTGCCCATTGATCATCGGCCGCTCGAGAACTCGCTGGGGGACCGGACGCCCCAACACCGACCGGCTCGTCCAACGTGCGGTTGCCGAGCCGGCACAGCCACGCTTGCCGGGAAGTCGCGCGTTCTTCGATAGGCAGATGGATGCCGCAGCGTGGTCAGGCTGGAAAGCTCTGGGCCCAACCTGGTCAGGCTGGAAAGCCTGGCCTACGGGAAGTTGCCGACCGATCCATCGATGTTCGTGTAGCGAACGCGAGCCACGCACAGCGACACCGTCACAATGCGCGCTTACGCGGCATCGGCTACAATTGATCCCAGTCGTTCGGCGTCAGTCGACGTGATCTCAGCATGTCTGTCGCGTGGAAAGCCCGGCTATGAAAAACGCTCATCCAATCGACTCGTTGTCGTCAACTGGTCTGCCGGCGGGGACGAGCGGAGTCGGCGAGTTGAGCGCTCAAATGGATGTCACGAAGAACCCGACGGCCGCCGACCGAATTCCTCCCGCCGGTCGTGGATCACCTGGGCACGATCCGCGATCCGGTGAAGCAGGGTGGCCCGCCAGACTTGTCCGCCGCGGGCTGAGACCGGGCCAGTTCCGACTGGTGCATCTGCTGTGGGCGATGTTGGTCGTAGCCATCCTCTGTGTGGTTCCCGGCTTCCTCGAATTTCTAGCGGTCGCATTGACGTTCACCACCATCAGTTGTTTGGTGTTTGCCCCGCTGATGGCTCTGGTGATCAGCGGATCGGCGGTGCGCCGTTCGGCGAGGCGGCGCCGGATCGTTGTCTTCGCCGTCTGTTGCCTGGTTCCGCTGTGGCCCGTGTTCACCTTCGCCCCGGTCGACCGCTGGCTGCCGATCTTGGGATTGGTGTTCGTCGTAGCCTGGCTGCCGCAAGTGTTGAGTGTGGTCTGCTTTTGGTTTCTGCTGGTTCGTGGTTCGGGCGGTCACTCGCCGCCTGCCCATTCGACCTCGGCCTTTTCTCGCTCTCGATCGGACAGCCACTTGAGCAGATAGTTCCGCAGAGCCTTTTCCAATTCGGGACGAGCGTCCTGCCAGGTGTCCTTTCCCGGTTTCGCTTCCAAGACTCGGATCAGATGGAAGCCGAACACCGTCCGAACGGGATCGCTGATCTGTCCCACCTTCAGATCGAAGGCCGCCTTGGAAAAGGACTCGGGCATCGGTTGCCTTCGTTCAATCCAGCCCAAGTCGCCGCCGGTTGCCGACGATGGCGATTGCGAAAATCGTTTGGCGGCCTGCTCGAACGCGAGTTCACCGGCGGCCAGCCGTCGCTGTAGTGTCACTGCCTTTCGGCGAGCCGTCTCGATATCGTCTTGGGACGACGAGTCGGGTTTGATCAGGATATGAGCCACATGCCGTTTGCCGCCGTCGAAGTGGGGCCGGTGTTTGTCGAAGAAGCTGCAGAGATTATCGTCGGTGACGAAGTGTTCCAGATAGCGTTTCCAAGCCAGTTGCCAATGGACTTGACGCTGCCAGGCGTCGCGGTCGATGCCTTGTTGCCGCAGGTATTCCTCGAGCGACCGTCCCACTTCCTTCCATGCATCCTCACGACGCCGGCACTCCAGCAGAGCCGTCTCCCAGCCGACTCCCCACTTGGATTTGAGCAGCGCCTGGCGAGCCAGTTCGCGCGTGACCAGTTCTTCGGCCAGCAGGCGGAACAAGCGACGATCGGAATCCGTATCTGCCAGGTCGCGTTTCAGCGTGAGTCGCGCCAACTGCTGAACCTCGCCCGCTCGAATGGGCACCGTGTTGACTCGCACGACCACACGGGAGTCTGCATCCGCCGCGGCGGCGGGCGGCTTCGCGACGACGGCGAAGCAGCAGGCGATTGCCATGGCGGTTGGAACAAACAACGGCGGGAACACGGTCAGTCCTCCGGCATCGAGGCTTTGCGGCGGAGAATATGGTGGTAATGCTGCGCGAAACGGTGCGCCTCGTCTCGCACATACTGCAACAGCCGCAGTGCGTAGGCGTGGCGACTGAGTCGGATCGGTTCGCGCTCACCGGGTCGGAAGATGAGTTCCTCTTTCTTGGCCAGCGAGATGACCACCGGCTCGGGGACGCGCTGTGCGGCCAGGGCCTCGACGGCGGCATTGAGTTGTCCTTTGCCACCGTCGATCAGGATGATATCGGGCAGTGTTTGTCCTTTGCGGAAGACTTGGCCGTATCGTCGCGAGACGACTTCGCGGATGGATTGATAGTCGTCGGCCTGATCGACCGAGCGGATGCGGTAGCGGCGATAGCCGGGCTTGAAGGGGAGGCCGTCGAGGAACTTGACGACGCTGGCCACGGTCTGACCCCCTTGCAGGTGAGCGATGTCGATGCCTTCGATCGCGCGAGGCGTTTCGGGCAATTGGAGGACTCGTTTCAGTCCCGCCAATCCTTTCTGCGGGTCGATGAAAAAGACTTCGGGTTGAACGTGAGTCTCCAAGTCGCCTCGGTCCGCCAGCTTCTCCAACAGCTCGATTTCGTCGCGCAGCCGGGCCGCCGTTTCGAACTGGAGTGCTGCCGCCGCCTCTTTCATTTCCCGTTCGAGTTGTTTCCGCAGCGACGATGTTTTTCCTTCGAGTACCATTTGCAACCGGCGGATATCCCGGCGGTAGTCGGCCTTGGAGATTCTGAGGTTGCAAGGCGCCGTGCATTGGCCGATGCTGGCCAACAGGCAAGGCCGGAACCATTGCCAGCGAGGGTCGTTCTCTTCGATGTCGAGGCTGCAGGTGCGAAACCGGAAGATGCGTTGCAGCACTTGCAAGGCGCCGCGCAGTGCCCGCACGTTGGGAAACGGGCCGTACAGTTTGACGCCGCTCGATCTGGGTTCCCGCGTGATTTCGACTCGAGGGAAGTCTTCGCGCGAGGTGATCATCAGATAGGGAAAGGTCTTGTCGTCCTTCAGTTCCTTGTTGTGCTTGGGTTGGATGTCCTTGATCAGCCGAGCTTCCATCAGCAGGGCATCGACCTCGCTGTCACACACCACGCAGTCGATGTCGGCGATCTCGCCGACCCATCCCGCGATGCGCGGATCTTCGGCCGCCTGCTTTTGGAAGTAGCTTCCGGCTCTTGAGCGGAGATTGGCGGCCTTGCCGACGTAGATCACTCGTCCGGCGGCGTCTTTCATCAGGTAGACGCCCGGCTGGGCAGGAAACGTCCGCACCTTTTCGGCGGGCGAGCCGGAGCTTGCCGACTTTTCCCCTCGCCGCTGATTCATGTTGCTTCCGCCAACGCGCGCATCTCGGCTTCGATGGCTACGAGTCGCCGGTCGACGGCGGATGCCGCGGCATCCAGATCGGCACTCCCTTCCGGCGGTTCGTAGCCGAACATGTAGCACTTGATTTTCGGTTCGGTCCCCGAAGGGCGTATGGCCATGGAGTTGCCCGACTGCTCGAAATCGAAGAACAACAGATTCCCCTTGGGGCCTTGCAGTGGCGAGCGCGTTCCGTCGGCCGAGATGGTTTGGCCGAGCAGGTAATCCCGGCATTGCACGACAGCACAGCCACCGAGCGACCGAGGCGGTTCGGTTCGCAGACGCTGCATCAGGGCTTCCATTTGTTTCATGCCTTGCGAACCCGGCATGGCGATCGTCAGCAGCCGTTCGGCGTGATAGCCGTGTTCGCGGTGCAGTTCGGCCAGACGCTGGTGCAGGGTCTGGCCCTGCGACTTGCACCGAGCCGCCAGTTCCGAAATCAGCAGGCAGGCCACGGCCCCGTCTTTGTCTCGAGCGTACGTGCCGGCCAGGTACCCGTGCGATTCCTCCGTGCCGAACACGAAATGTTCGGGACCCTGCTGGTCGATCACGCCGGCGATGTATTTGAAGCCGACCAGCAGATCCCCGACGGTGCGGACACCTTTCTTGTCGGCGATTCGCCGCGTCAGTTCGGTCGTCACCAGCGTCTTGACGACATAGTGATCGGCGGTCAGGTCCGGCTGGACGCTCAGCAGGTAGTCGGCCAGTAGGGCGCCGAGTTGGTTGCCCGTAAGCGAGAGGTAGGGGGCACCCGGGTCCCAAGTCAGCGGCGTGGCGCATCCCATGCGATCGCAATCCGGATCGGACGCCAGGATGATGTCGGCTCCCATCTGGGCCGCCTGTTCGGCCATCCCATCGAACACGGCCGGGTTCTCGGGATTGGCGACGTGGCCCGGCACGTCCGGAAAATCACCGTCGGGGTCGGCTTGAGGGGCATAGATGGCCACTTTCTCGAACCCGGCCTGTTCCAACACGGGGATCACCGAAAACTTCCCCACGCCGTGCAGCGGGGAATAGAGGATCGACAGATCGCGGGCCTCCGAGTGCTGCTGCTTCAGCACGGCCGCCTGATAGGCGCGGTCGGTTTCTTCGGTGCAAAGGACGATCTTGCCCTCGGCAACCGCCTTGTCGAAGTCGACCGTGGCGACATCGTCGACGCGCATCACCCGGTCGATGATTTGCTGATCGTGAGGCGGCAGAACCTGGCCGCCGGTCGACCAGTAGACCTTGACCGCGTTGTCGCTGGGTGGGTTGTGGCTGGCGGTGACCATGATGCCGCAGTCGCATTGCCAGTGCCGAATCAGGAAGGACAACTCGGGCGTGCTGCGATAGTCGTCCAGAAAGTAGACGCGAAATCCGTTGGCCACCATGATCGAAGCGCACAGCTCGGCGAAGTGGCGCGAACGGTGGCGGGAATCGTAGGCGATGCCGCAGGCCAGTTCCTTCTGCGGGAACGACTCGCGGACGTAGGTGGCCAGCCCCTGAGCACTCTCGCCAATGGTGCGGTCGTTGATCGCATTGGTCCCGATCGGGTACATCCGTCCCCGGCGGCCCCCGGTCCCGAAGGGAATCACGGTCCAGAACACGTCGTCCAGCGTCTTCCAATCTTGGCGGCGAATGTGGTCGGCCACCTCGCTCGCGTAAGCCGCATAGCGCGGTTCGGTGAGCCATTTCTTCAGGTTGTCGGCGGCCGACTGGGTGAGTTGCCCTTGCCGAATCGCCTCTTCCACTCGTTGCCACAAGGCAGCTTGTTCGTCCGTCATCGATGTCATCTTGGTCCCTTTTACCGGTCCTGCGGCCTGCCGATTCCAGCCTCCGACTGGACAACTCGCTTTCCAACCACATACTAAAGAACAAACGCTCATTGTGCGAGCGAAGGGGGGATGCGGCGGGGAAGCCCGAAGTGGAGAAGGAGTGTCGAATCTTGAGTCGACTCATCATCAGCGTGTCGGGGCTGCGGGGCGTGGTCGGCGAAACACTGACGCCGGAAATCGCCGCTCGGTATGCCCGCGCGTTTGCTCGCCAACTCCCGGCCGGCCCGCTGGTACTGGCGCGCGACAGCCGACCCAGCGGCCGGATGTTGCTCGACGCCATCCGATCGAGCCTGCATGCCGTGGGCCGCGACACGATCGATGCGGGGATCGCGGCGACGCCGACGGTCGGCTTCTTTCTGCGGCAGGAGTCGGCAGCCGGCGCCATCCAAGTCAGTGCCAGCCACAACCCGGCGCCCTATAACGGAATGAAACTGTTCGGCGCCGACGGAGCCGTGATCGATGCGGCTCGAGGGGACACGGTCCGAACGTACTACGAAGAAGATCGGCCCTGCTGGGTGAGTTTCGACCGGCTGGGATCGAGCCGCATGGCGGAAGATCCTCACGCTGGCCACTTGCAAGCCGTTCTGGCTTTGGTCGACCGGGAAGCTGTCACTGGTCGACGGTTTCGGGTGCTGCTCGATAGCAATCACGGAGCCGGCAGCTTGCTGGGCCGACGGCTGCTCGAGGAGCTCGGCTGTGAAGTGACCCTGCTGGGGGAAGCCCCCCATGGGCGGTTCGCGCACCCGCCGGAACCGACTCGATCGAATCTGGCCGAGGTGGGCGGGCAAGTGGTGTCGAGCGGAGCGGCGGTCGGATTCTGCCAGGATCCCGATGCCGATCGGTTGGCGATTATCGATGAGCGAGGGCGTTACATCGGCGAGGAGATGACATTAGCGCTGTGTCTGAAGCACGTGCTGGCACGGCGGCCCGGACCGATTGCCATCAACTGCGCGACGAGTCGGATGGCCGTCGATTTGGCGCGGCAGGTGGGCGCCGAGTGTCATCTGGCTGCCGTGGGAGAGGCCAACGTCGTCGCCATGATGCGAAAAACGGATGCCGTCTTCGGTGGAGAAGGAAACGGCGGTCCGATCGACCCCCGCGTCGGTTTTGTGCGGGACAGCTTTGTCGGCATGGCGTTGGCGCTCGATGCGATGGCCCTGGAGAACAAGACCGTCTCCCAGTTGGTCGAAGCGATCCCCGCCTATGCGATCGTCAAGCGGACGGTGGATGCGAGCGGCCAGTCGCTTGAGAAAGCCTTCCGGCGACTGGAGTCCCACTTTTCCGGCGCTCGCTCCAACCGCATGGACGGTCTGCGGCTCGATTGGGACCGTCGCTGGCTGCTGGTGCGGCCCAGCAACACCGAGCCGATTGTGCGGCTGATCGCCGAGGCCCAGACAGAGACCGAGGCGGCCGGCTTGTGCGACGAGGCCGCTGAAGTGTTTTCCACCAAATGACGTCCGCTTCAAGCGTCCGGCTCTCCGTAGTGACGGTAGGGGCGATTGGGGCTGAAGTGTTTTCCACCAAATGACGCCCGCTTCAAGAAAAGGTTGAACACGGCAAGTTCGCCACATGCGACGAGGCGGCCGAAGTGTTTTCCGCCGAAGGAGGGAGCCTGCCGGTGCAACCGTGGTCCTCAGACGTGTCGCCTGCTATCGAGAGTGTGGTTGCGGCCTTTCTTTCCGTCGCTTGGAGTCTCGAGCGTCAAGATGGCCAGTTCCGGCGGGCAGCCGAAACGCAGCGGGTGAACGCCGCATAGACCGCGCGTCACGTGCATCACCGTGTCCTGCTTGCAGAAGACGCCGCTGGCGTAGCGCACGCCGTAGGCGCTGGGACAGACGATCGGTCCGACCGCGGGCAGACGGATTTGCCCGCCGTGCGTATGTCCGGCCAGCACCAAGTCGAAGTCTTGCGAGACGGCCCAGGGAAAGCGGTCGGGCGAGTGGGCCAGCAGGATGCGGAAGCCGTCGGGCGGCATCTCGCCCGGATCGGGGCCGCAGCCGAACCACGGCCGCTCATCACCGGCAAGCAGTACCGGCGTCTTGTTCCATTCGGTCAAGTGGCACTGACTCCCCACGTCGGTCATGCCACTCTCGTGGAGTGCCCGCCGAAGGGCCGCCTCGTCGCCGACTCGCAGATCGTGATTGCCGAGAATATAGAAACTGCCCAGACGGGACTCCAGTCGCCCCAGTGTCGGATGGATCCAGTCGAGGCATCGAGCTTTGTCGACGATGTCGCCGGTGACGACGACCAGATCCGGGTTCCAGCCGTTCGATTCTTGGACGATCGCCTGGTAGAACTCGAGCGAAAACCGGCCGGTGATGTGGAGATCGGAAAGATGGGCGATGGTAAGTCCCGACAGGGAAGCGGGGAGTCGGGGTACGACCAGGCGTTTGTGGTGGACATGCAGTTCCAGGATTTGATTGCCGGGGATCTGCGCCATGCGCTGCATGGCGCCTTCGGCCACATAGGAGCGGCGCCTTTCCGCCCAGTTTCTCACGACCGTATGGTTGCCGCGCAGTGGCCGCTGGTCTTGCGAGCGGTACCATTCCCGTTGGCACCAGATGACGGCGGCCATGGTCAGCGATGCCAGCGCGAGTCCGTGGTAGGCGGCCAGCAGGGCTCGCGGTGGCGACGCGAGGTGCTCGAGGTTCCAGGAGAGGGCGACGAGGATGGGAGGAATGACGGCCGCCAAGGGAAAGACCAGGAACCGTTCCAATTGGCGGATGCGGTGATCGGGGATATTGAGTGCGTGGAGGCGGTTGAAGATCCCGACCCACAGCGACAGATGGCCCAGCAGAACCAGCGGCAACAGCCAGCGGACCGTTTGCGGATCGAATCCGGGCATGAGGCACGGTGTCCAGGCGACAGGGTGGGCTCAGGAAGGGGGTGGGCTCAGGAAGAGCCGACTTGGGAATACACTTCGAGAATCGTCTCGACCGTACCGATCAGTTGGTCGAGTCGAAACGGTTTGTAGAGAACGGCCTTGGGGTGGAGTCCCGCCCGGCGTGCTTTGACGATCGCGTGAGCCGGATCGTAGCCGTATCCGGTCATCAGGATCAGCGGGAGCGGATCCATGAGTTCGGCCAGCTTGCACTGCAGATCGTAGCCGTTCATATCGGGCAGGCGGATATCGCTGATGATGGCGTCGTATGGCGGGTCGGAGCAGCGTACCATCAGTACGGCTTCTCGGCCGGTATGCGTGGTTTCGACGATGCAGTCGTATCGCTCCAGCAGAGCGTGCGCGTCGTTGCGGACACTTTCGTCGGCGTCGACGACGAGGACTCGAGCATCACGGAGCCGAGCGTGTTTATCGATCTTCATTCCGGCCGGGACGGCTTCGGCCGGTGCCAGACGCTGGCCGACCTTCTGAATGACCCGTTTGATGTCGCGGGCGTTGCGCAGGATCCGTTCGAGCCGCTTTCGCACCTGCGGGTCGTGGCCGATGTACTCTTCCATCACGTTGACGGCGTCGTTGAGAATGGTATCGACGGGCAACGCCACTTCGCTATGGATGGCTTCGACGCTTTGTTGAGCCGCATTGGCTCGCTGAGCGACCAGCAGTTCGAGTGTGTTGAGGGCGACGGCGACCTCGCGAGCATACAGTTCCAGGAACTTGAGGTCGTTGTCGTTGAATGCTCGAGGTTCCGGGCTTTCGACATTGAACGTACCGATGACCTCGTCGTGCCAAATCAGTGGCACCGTCATGGAACTCTTGGCACCTTCAAATCCTTCGATGTACAGCGGATCGTCGGTGGTGTCCTCGCAGAGGTAACTCTTGGCGGTGGCCGCGACGAATCCGGTGACGCCGTTGCCGGAGGCTTTGGCATAGAGCGGTCGATCGGACGCGTCGGGTTTGAGTCCGACGGAAAGGAGGGGTGTGAGCTGGTGGGTTTTCTGGTCGAGCAACCGGATTTCGATGACGTCGAAATCGAGCAGGTTCATGGTTTGATGGAGGATGTTCGACTTGAGCAGGTCGATTCGCTGATCCATCTCCATGTGGAAGATTTCTTCGGGCGACAAGTCGGCCAATTCACTGCCGGCGGCATGGATGGCCTCGAGTCGCTCCTGCTGCAACTTTTCCTGAGTCACATCGCTGATGGTCACCAGCAGCGATTCGGGAAGCTCGCGGTGTTCAATCACCGGCACGGCATGGATATCGAAGTAACAATTGTCTTCCGTTCTCAGCAGCGAGTTGGCCGGCTGTTCGGTGGCCAAAGCGGTGGCGAAGGGGCAGAAGTCGGGACCGAGAATGGTGGGGCGATTCAGGGCGGCGTAGAAAGCGGTACCGGTAACCCGGCTGCCGGGCACTTGTCGCTCGGCCCAGATGCGCAGTTGGCGGTTGGCCCACAGAATGCAGTTGTTGGTATCCAACAGCGCCACGCCTTGCGGCATTTCGTCCAGCACGCGCTCCTTTTGCAGAATCCGTTCGAAGTCTTCGATAGCGTCCGGAGCGACGAACAGGCCGCCTACGTTCCCGTTCGCGATTTCGTGCAGCGCCTGTTCCGGGCTGGAAACCGCAACCCAGGGTCCATCGCTCGGAAGCTGGCTGGAGGAGAGATCCTGGTGGGCCTGGTGGGTAAAGCAGAGGATTCGAGGTTTGGTCGCCACCCCATGGCTCCCTGTTGGCTTCTCTGTTTCGGTTGTTCTGCACAAATTATAGAAAGTGTATGGGCGGCGAACAAGCGAGATGCCATTTTCGCCCGTCCATCGCTGCTTTATCGGTCAGGGAGTCGGCCCGAATTCAACTTGATCGATCAGGTTGGGTCTTTCGGATCAACCGCTTGGCGCGGCTTGACCATGGGGGCGGACCAGTCCGCGAAACCGGCACATTTGCCAAGCCGCCGGCCGGCCTCGGCCGGCGGCCGGTTTTGGCCGATAGTTTTCAAGAGCCTGTAACAGAACTCCCCGCGCCGCTTTCCCGCCTCGGGCGTGTTGCTTGCGGCCCGGAGTTTTGCGACAGCCTCGAAGGCGGGCTTCGCCCGCGAGGCCGGAGACCGTCAACTGCAGAGATGGTCGCGAGACACAGAAGGGAGTCGCCCGATGTGGAAGGCGTTGTTCTTGGCTACGGGAATTTGTCTCTCGGTGCTCGGCGCCGAGTGCCTGGTAGTGGAACGCTGCTATCTCAAGCCGAAGCAGGCTCGACAGGCGGACGCAGCCGTCGCCCCTTCCCTGATGGGGCCGGCGGCCGGTACGGCGCAGGCCGGCCGCGAGGTCGTACCGCCGGAGTGGGCTCCCTGGAGTCTGATGGCGGCCGGCGCCGTGGTGATCCTCTATTCCATTACGCTCCCCAAACGAATTGCGGGCTGATTCCGTTTTGTCGGCTGCGAGACTGGTCAGAGCCAGCCAAACCAGGAATACTAGAGACAGGACTCTCGTTGGCTCTTGCCCCCTTCTCGACCGGTTTCCTCGCGGATGACCCGACAACAAAAACTGTGGTGTATGGGCGGCGCTGCCGTGGTGGCCACCTTCGGCTTGGTGCTCTACTTCAATCACTGGATGACCGACCGGTGGGCGGACCAGTCGCTGCAATATGCCCGCACGCTGCTTACGGTCGGTGATGCTCAGGGCGCCTACGACACGGTCCGCCAGATACTGGACCGGCGGCCCCAGTTGAGTGAAGCCGCCATGTTGGGGGCTCACGCCAGCGTCCAACTGCGTAAGCTGGATGATGCGATCCAGTTTGTGGACCACTTTCTCGAATATGCCGATGAAGGTCGGGACGAGGCGTGGGGGTTTCGCGGAACGATTCTGTTCGAATTGAGGAAACTGGGGGAGGCCGAAGAGTCGTTCCAGGAAGCACTCAAGATCAACCCGAAGAACCTCTACGCCACTTCGCAGCTCTGCTTGGTCCGTGTCATCGAGGGGCGGAGGCGGCAGTCCCTTCCGCTGCGGTTCGCCATCTTGCGAGACCACCAGGGGGCCTTGGACGAAGGGCAACTGATGGAAACCTTGATCATGTTGGGGAACCCTCAGGCCATCGTCGCCGCGCAGGAGATCCTGGAAGCTGCGCTGGTCGCCGAACCCGACGATCCGTTGCCTCACCTGGGACTGGGGCGTTTGGCGCTGAAGCAGAATCGGCTGGAGGCGGCGGAGCGTCACTTCCGGGCGATCGTGGAGACCATGCCCCAGCAGGCAGAGGCTCAAGCCCGACTCGGTCAGGTCTACCTGGCCCGGCCGGAAGCCGAGCGGGAGAAAGCGCTGTTGGATTGGAAGCGTTCCCTCCCCGAGTCCGTGGCCGAACACGCCGAGATCTGGGTGGTTCAGGGACTTTGGGCGCAACAGCGGCGCGAGTGGGACGTCGCCGTCCGTTGCTTCTGGGAAGCGGTGAAGCGCGACCCCAATCACGCACTGGCCTGTTATCAGCTCGCGGTCAGTCTGACGGCCGCCGGCGATCCGTCGATGGCGCCCCCGTTTCAAGCTCGAGCGCGCCGTCTGCAAGAACTGGCACTGTTGTGCGACCAGCTTCACGAGAGCGGCGGCACGCTGGTGACTCGAGCGCGCAACGCCGAGCTGTGCGAACAACTGGGGCGCTATTGGGAAGCCGAAGCTTGGACACGCCTGGTGCTGATGCATCCGCTCCAGCCCGATCCCGAGCGTTCCCCGGAAGATCGCCTCGCGCAACTCCAGGAAGACGAAAAAGCTCACGCAAAGGCGAAGGCCATCCGCAGTCGCATTGCCGACAAGATCACTCCCGAACTGCCTCAGGTCGCTCCCGATCACCGAATCGCGCAACGCACCGACCTTTCTCAGTTTCCGCTCCCAGATTTCTCGGTCCCGGTGGAGACGGAACACCATTTGGCGGCCGCCGACTTGACGCGGTTGCCGCGGTTCGAGGAAGTGACCAAGCAGGCCGGGATCGACTTTCAATACCACAACGGCGACGATCCCCAGACCGAAGGCCGGCGGATGTTCGAGTTCACCGGAGGAGGCGTGGCCTCGATCGACTACGACCAGGACGGTTGGCCCGACCTCTATTTTACTCAGGGGTGCGATTGGCCGCCCGATCCCAACCAGACACGCTACCGCGATCGGCTCTACCGGAACCTGGGCAACGGGCGGTTCGTCGATGTCACGTTGCAAGCGGGATTGGGGGACCGCGGCTTCAGTCAGGGAGTCGCCGTGGGGGACTACGACAACGACGGCTGGCCTGATTTACTGGTGTGCAATGTCGGTCGCAATCGCCTGTATCGCAACAACGGGGACGGCACGTTCCGGGAAGTGGCGGACGGGGCGGGCCTGCGCGCGGAAGTCTGGTCGACCAGCGCGGCGATCGCCGACTTGAATCTCGACGGAACTCCCGACCTCTATCAGGTCAACTATTTGAAAGGCGGCCGAGCTTTCGAATTGATTTGTGCTCGCGAAGGAAAAGCTCGCTCGTGCTCGCCCACCGAATTCGAGGCGGAACAGGATCAGCTTTTTCTGGGCGAGGGGAACGGCAAGTTTCGTGACGTCACTCGCCAAGCCGGAATCGTGGCTCCTCAGGGGAAGGGATTGGGGTGTGTCGTGGCCGACTTCGACGGCAGTGGGCAGTTGAGTATCTTTGTCGCCAATGACACCACCGCCAATTTCTTGTTCCAGCCTCAGCGGTCTCCGTCGGGATCACTGAACTACGTCGAACAGGCGGGTCTGCTGGGAACGGCGTTCGACCGCGAAGGGAAGGCGCAGGCCTGTATGGGCATCGCCGTCGATGACAGCGATGGAGACGGGCGGTTGGACCTGTTCATTACGAACTTCTACAACGAGGCCAACGCCTTTTACCATCAACAGGAAGGGGGCAGTTTTCTCGACGAGAGTAGTGGATGGGGGCTCTCGGCCGGAAGTTTGAAACTGCTGGGATTCGGTACTCAGTTTTTCGATGCCGAACTCGATGGGCTGCCGGACCTGATCATCACCAACGGCCATGTCGATGATTTTCGCTACACGGGCGAACCGTTCCAGATGCCGCCCCAGTACTATCGTAATCTGGGCGGTCGATTCGCCGAGTGGCCGGTAGTCGATCTGGGGCCGTTTTTCCGGCGCAACATGCTGGGGCGCGGATTGGCACTGATCGATTACGACCGGGATGGCAGGGAGGATTTCGCGGTCTCCCATCTCGATGTGCCCGTGGCACTGGTGGCCAACCGGTCGGAAAACGCCGGACATTACCTGGCCGTGCAACTGGTGGGCCGCCACGCGGCCCGCGACGCCATCGGTGCCTGGGTCGTCGTCCACTGCGGCAATACGACCCGTACGCGGCAACTGACCGGTGGCGGCGGCTACCACGCCTCCAATCAACGGCAGTTGGTGTTCGGCCTGGGCGGCCACGAATCGGTCGACCGACTCGAGGTCCGCTGGCCGGGCGGCGAGTCGGCGACATGGACCGACCTGCCCGTCGATCGGGAGATTCGAGTGATCGAGGGAGGCGGCTGGTATGAGATGCCTCGAGAGACCGCCGATTGACCCTTCGGCGCATGACAACGGCCGGCTGCGGATTTTGCCGCAGCCGGCCGTGTCGCTGATACGGTCGCGAATGCCCGGCGATTACTCTTCCGGCGGCTTCTCATCGCCTTCGCTGACCTTCTTGAAATCTTCGCCGTGCCCTTCACCGTGCTCCTCTTCGACGCCCTCGATCTGTTCCGACTTACCGACATCCGAGCTGCAGCCGGTTGCGGAAAACAGGGCCACGGGCATCGCCAACGCGGCGATGCCCAACAGTAGACTTCCCAGCAGTTTCTTCATCGTGCCACTCTCCTTACGAAAATAAACAGAACCAAGAACGGGAGACCATTGGGTCTCCACCGAATGTAGCCCAGTTCCCCAACAGGGTGAGTCGCCTGGGGGCTCCCCAAAAACCGCACCTTGAACCGATTCAAGGAGAATGCGGGCGACACCGTGGGGCTCTACTATAGTCAGAGCCACCGATGGCTTCACTTTATTCCCGGGACGGGAGTTGTCGAGCCGGTGTTCAAAAGGTCACTAATCTTTGGGTAAGGAGATTGGCGCATGTCGACCGTTCGAGCCGTTGCGGGGAGACTGTTGAAATACTTTCTGGCCGGAGTGTTCGCCATCTTGCCATTGGTGATTACCGTAGCCATCGTGGCCTGGGTGGCCAACTTTCTCAAGACGATTCTGGGCCCGGATACTCCCTTTGGGCAGGCCATTGGCCGGCTGGGCTATACCACCGAAGGCGGATTGTGGGCGTACCTGCTGGGTTGGGTGACGGTCTTGGGCGTGGTGTTTCTGCTGGGGGTGGCGGTGGAGATGGGAGCCAAGAGCCTGTTTCAGCGGGTGGTGGAGGGCATCGTGCACCGGGTGCCCCTGATCGGAGCCATTTACAAGACGGCGAGGCAGTTGACCGGCATGCTCGACCGGGGGGAGGAGAACGAATTGAAGGGAATGAGCGTGGTCTATTGCGTGTTCGGCAAAGAGAACGGCGCGGGATTCCTGGCTCTGCTGGTCTCTCCGGAGATCTATCGAGTTGGCGAACAGGAATTCCAGATCGTGTTGATCCCGACCGCTCCGGTGCCGTTCGGCGGCGGGCTCCTGTTTGTGCCCACCGACTCGATCTACCCGGCTGAGATGTCGGTGGACGGGTTGATGAGCATCTACGTGTCGATGGGAGTCACCGCGTCGCAGTTCATGAAACGAGTCGAACAGAAATGAGGCCGGGTTGGCGAGGGGGGCCTGGCAACCGGATTGGCCTTGACCCCTCCTCGGCTTCTTCCAGAATGAACGCTCGGCAACCAGTCGGGTAGGTGGGACCTGCCGCGGCCTTCGCAAGATTGCAGGAAAGAGCACCACGGATGGGACACTTCGGCCAAGTTTTGCGCCAGGCTTTGGCGTATCCGTTCACGCTAATCGGCATCGTCGTCAGTTCTCTGGCGATCGCCGTTCTCTGGGGCGGCAACATTGGCACGGTCTATCCGCTCATCGAAGTCGCTTTCAATGGCCAGTCCCTCCCCGGCTGGATCGAGACGAAGATGGGAGAGACCGAGCAGCGGATCGGTGAACTCGAGTCGCGCCTCGTTGCCTCGCCCTCCCCGGATCGAGACGCCCTCCGAAGCCGACTGGACGCGGAGCGACAGGCGCTGCAGGTTCAACGGCGAGTAGCTCCCTACATCCGCCAATACGCTCCCACCACTCCGTTTTCCTCCCTTGTTCTCATCGTTGCCCTGCTGATTGCGGGAACGCTGCTGAAGAATGTCTTCACCGGTGTCAATCTGCTGTTGGTGGAGCGTTTGGCGCAGAGGATGACCTTGAACCTGCGGCGGCGTTTTTTCCAGGCCACAGTATCGCTCGATCTGGGAACGCTGGGCCAGGAGCCGACCTCCGACTTGATGGCCCGGTTCACCCACGACGTGAGTTTCATCGGCGGTGCCGTCAGCAGCCTGTTCGGCCGTTCGGTTCGCGAGCCGCTGAAAATGCTGGTGTGCCTCGTGGGAGCCGCTCTGATTTCGTGGCGACTGCTGTTGGTTTCGCTGATGACCGCGCCGATCGCCGCCCTGCTGATTTGGCTGCTGGCCCGCTCCATCAAACGGGCCAGCCGCCGGGCGATGGAAGAGATGAACGGGATGTACCGGCTGCTTGGCGATGTTCTCGGCGGCATCGACGTCGTCAAGGCGTATACCATGGAACGGTATGAAGTGCGCCGCTTCGACCGCATATCCGAGCGGTATGTGAGCCGCGTCATGCGGATCGCCGCCTACAACGCCATGCTTCGTCCCGTGACCGAACTGATGGGGATCGCCACCATCGCCGGTGGGATCCTTGCCGGCGGCTACCTGGTGCTCAATCAGCAAACCCACTTGTTCGGCATCCTGATATCGCCTCGGCCACTGGACCGCGGTGCCTTGATGACGTTTTTCGCATTGCTGGTGGGAGCCAGCGACCCGGCCCGGAAACTGGCTGACGTCTACGGGGCCATTCAGCGAGGAGTGGCGGCCTGCGAACGAGTCTTCGACCGCATGAACCGCACGCCGCGCGTCGTGGAAACTCCTCACCCACTCCCCATTCCCCGGCCCACGCCCGCTATCCACTTGCGCCGAGTCTCGTTCGAGTACGCACCCGAGCGGCCCGTTTTGCGAGAAGTCGACCTGGTTGTCTCTCCGGGTGAGTTCATCGCCTTCGTCGGGCCCAACGGTTGCGGCAAGAGCACCCTGCTGAACCTGATCCCCCGCTTCATCGATCCGAAAAGCGGCCGTGTCACCTTCGGGGATGTCGACTTGAGACAAGTGGGACTGCGCGACCTTCGCCGCCGGATCGCTCTGGTGACCCAACGCACCGTCCTGTTCGACGACACCGTGTTGGAGAATATGCGCTACGGAGCGCCGCGGGCTACGTTGGAGGAAGTCGAGGCGGCGGCACGGCATGCCCACATCCATGACTTCATTGCCGGTCTGCCACGCGGGTATGACACGCGCGTGGGAGAAGCCGGAAAGCGCTTTTCCGGTGGCCAGCGCCAACGGATCGCCCTGGCTCGAGCCATCCTCCGCAACCCCGAAATCCTCATCCTCGACGAGGCTACCGGCCAAATCGATCCGGAAAGCGAACAAGCCATCCATCAGGCGCTGGCTCAGTTTGCTCGCGGAAGAATCACGCTGATGGTGACCCACCGAGCAGCCAGTCTGGCCCTGGCCGACCGCGTGGTGGTGATGGAAGACGGTGTCGTGGTTGACCAAGGTCCGCCGGAACTCGTCCACCGTCGCTGTAAACTCTTTCAACGCCTCTTTCCCTCACTGCCAACCCGCACCAACCTGCCCACGCAGCGTCACTCGGCATGAGTCTCTTCGGCCCAACTTTCGCCGGCAGACCATAAGTCGGCCCAACGGCGACGGAAACGAAGAATCTGCACTCCGTCGAGTGATTGGCATGCTAGTTGCAATTACGAGTGGTCGCCCGGCGAGGTGTCAGCCGAGTCGGGAGGTCACTCGGCTCAGCCTTCCCCTCAATCCGTCGGGAGAGCAGACGGGTGGCGCGGGGCCGGAACGGAGAAGAACAGGGCATTGCCAGCAATGCCGATTACCGAACAGATCGTAGAGGCAAGGTGATTTCCAGTAAGGGATTGGAGCTATAGACCGCTCGAGTTTCCCTGGTAGTCTACCACCCGAGAAGAGGCAATCTCGGAACAGAGTCGAGGTAATCAGGCAACGCCATTAGCCCAAGTGCGTGCCCCCGCTGACAGGCGAATCAATGAGTGCCAACCACACTCGTTGGTTCGCCTGTTCTTTTTTGGGTGTTGCAAAATTGAACATGTGTGCAATTTTGCAACACGGGTGAGTTTGGATTGACGGTCGGGAATTGGCGGGAATTGGCGGGCGTCACGACCGGGCATGTGCCGTTTTTCTGGGGCTCGAACCGTCTGTTGTGGCTTGGAGATAGCGGAGGCGGTCGTCGGTTGGTTTCGCACAAGAAAACCGAGTACAATCGAGGGTGGCGAGCGTTGTATTGAGTTGGACACCTAGTCGGCCGGCCGTTTTCTGGCGGTGCTGCGCGGCAGGCGCATCAAGAAGGGCGAAGCATGGCGCGAGAAGTGACGGGATCGAAACGTGTGTTCCCCGCGGTCTGGATGCTTGTTGGCATGGTCTGGATGGGGGGCGTTTCCGCGGACGGGCAGACGGCTGCCCGTTTCGCTCAGGTTGCCGAGATCAATCGTCAGATTGCCGCCGGCTGGAAGGACTACGGCATCCGACCCAGCCCCGCGGCGACGGATGGGGAGTGGTGTCGCCGCCTCTACTTGGACTTGCTGGGGCGCATTCCCACGGTGGAAGAGGTGCAGGCGTTTCTCAAAAGTCGGGACAGCGACAAGCGGCGGAAGCTGGTCGCCAAGTTGCTTTACGACGAGGAGTACACGGAGGAATATGCTCGCAACTGGACGACACTGTGGACCAACATCTTGATCGGCCGCACGGGCGGTACGGAGCGGCGCACGTTGATCAGTCGTCCCGGCATGCAGAAGTACCTCCGCGATGCGTTCGCTCGCAACAAGCCCTACGACCGGATGGTGTTCGAATTGGTGACATCGACGGGGACGACGAAACCGGGCAGTCCCAACTTCAATGGAGCGGTGAATTTTCTCATCGGCAAGGTCAATGACGAAAAGGGAGCTCAGGCGACCGCCGCGACCGCTCGCATCTTTCTCGGGATGCAAGTGCAGTGTACGCAGTGTCACAACCATCCCTTCAATTCGTGGAAGCAGCGCAAGTTCTGGGAGTTCAACGCATTCTTCCGGCAAACGCGGGCGTTGCGGCGTTACGAGCCGGGGACGCGCAACTTGGCGTACGCCGAGTTGGTGGACGAAGATTTCGGCGGCGAAGGGAGTTCTCCGGAAGAGGCTGAGATCTACTACGAACTGCGAAACGGCTTGCTGAAGGCGGCCTATCCGGTCTTTCTCGACGGGACGGTGATTCCGCGCAGCGGTTTGCTCAAGGACGTCAATCGCCGCCGCGAGCTGGGCAAGCTGATTGTGAATTCTCCCTATGTGTCTCGAGCCATCGTCAACCGGATGTGGGCGCACTTCATGGGCTACGGCTTCACCAAGCCGATCGACGACATGGGCCCGCACAACATTCCCACGCACCCGGAGCTGCTCGATTACCTGGCCGACGAATTCGCTCGGCAGAGCTACGATTTGAAATTGTTGATCCAGTGGATCGTGCTCAGCCGCCCCTACGCTCTTTCCAGCAAGACCAACAAGAGCAACGAGAAGATCGACGATCCGCTGTTGGGAGAAAGCCCCAAGTTCAGCCGGTTCTACTTGCGGCAGATGCGGGCGGAGGAGCTGTATGAATCGCTGTTGGTGGCGACGGAGGCCGACCGGGCCGGCGGCAACTACGAACAGCAGGAAAAGGCCAAATCGGATTGGCTGCGCCAGTTTGTGGTGGCTTTCGGGAACGACGAAGGGACCGAGATGACCACCTTCAACGGCACGATCCCGCAGGTGCTGATGATGTTCAACGGCAGTCTGATCAAACGGGCGATGGATGTGAAGTCGGGTGGGGTGTTGGGTAAGGTGTTGCGCAGCCCGATGAGTACGAAAAACAAGATTGAATATCTCTATCTGGCCGGGTTGGCCCGGAAGCCGACTCGCGAGGAGCTGGGCTGGGCGTCGCAGTTGATGCGCGTTCACAAGGGGGATCCCGGAAAGGCCTTGCAGGATATTTGGTGGGCCGTGCTCAACAGCAACGAGTTCATTTTCAACCATTGATTGATGGAGTTTCCATCACGGGTCGCCCGGCAGGGCGTCCGGATTCGAACCGTAAGGCGTTCCAACGGAATCGGCGGCCGGATTGCCGCCGGACGTGGGAACGGACCCATTCCAGGGAGAACGACCACATGACCACGCTCATTCCCAACGGTATGTCGCGGCGGCACTTCATGAGTCACCTGGCCGGCGCTTCGGCCCTGGCCGGATCGGCACTCAGTTTGGGACACACCCTGCGGCTTCACGCCGACGATCTCAAGCGGCGCCGCAAGTCGGCGATCTTGTTGTGGATGGGGGGCGGACCGTCGACCATCGACATCTGGGATCTCAAGCCGGGAACCAACACCGGCGGCCCGTTTCGTCCGATCTCGACCAGCGGCGACGTGCAAATCTGCGAGCATCTGCCGATGATGGCCAAGCAGATGCACCACATGGCCATCATTCGTTCGATGAGCACGCGCGAGGCGGACCACACTCGAGGCCGCTATTACATGCACACCGGGTATGCTCCCGATCCCAACGTGGAACATCCCAGCTACGGTGCCGTGATCGCTCATGAGCTGATCGAGCAGCGTCCCGATCTGCAGATCCCGCCGTTCATCTCCGTGGGTGGCGGCAGTGTAGGACCGGGCTTCCTCGGCATGGCCTGGGCTCCGTTCTCCGTCAATAGCAACGGTCAGGTGCGCAACCTCAACATGGGACTGGACCGGCAGCGGTTGGCCAGCCGCCTGCGGACGCTCGAGTTGATCGAGCAGCGGTTCATCGATCAGCGGCGAGGCCTCCCCAGCGACGAACACCGGCAGGTCGTGCAAAAGGCCGTCTATTTGATGACCAGCGAGCAGATGAAAGCGTTCAAGGTGAACGAAGAACCCGAGCCGGTTCGCGAGCGGTATGGCACGGATGCGTTCGGTCGCAGTTGTCTGATGGCTCGGCGGCTGATCGAGGTCGGCGTGCCGTTCGTAGAAGTCGGACTCGGTGGTTGGGACAACCACTCCAACATCTTCCCCACCTTGGCCGACAACAAACTTCCCGCCCTCGACCGGGCCATGAGCGCGCTGGTGGAGGACCTCGAGCAGCGAGGGCTGCTGCAGGATACCGTGATCATCTGGATGGGCGAGTTCAGTCGTACGCCTCGGATCAATGGAAACACCGGTCGCGACCACTGGGCTCGAGCCTGGAGCGTCGTCGTGGGCGGGGGTGGAATCAAAGGCGGGCAGGCCATCGGCAGCACCAACGAAGACGGGACGCGGGTGGTTACCGATCCGTACACCGCCGAGGATGTGATGGCCAGCGTTTGCCATGCGCTGGGCATTTCCCTGGAAACGACGTTCACCAGTCGCAACGGTCGACCGATGAAGATCGCCAACAGCGGCAAGATCATCAAAGATCTGTTCGCCTGACCGGCTCCGGGGTTGCGCCCGGTCGTAGGTGTGGTTACCGGCTTTGCAATGCTCCGCGGTCCGTTCGGATGAACAGCGCCTCCCAGATGGATGTTTCCCTCAAGCCGGATTGGGCTCTGTTCATCCAGACTCACCAGCGCGACGTGTGGCGCTACCTCCGAGCCCTCGGATGCAGTCCCGCTTTGGCCGACGATCTGACTCAGGAGACGTTTCTGAGGGTCCTGCAGCGGCCATTCGAAGACATCCATCACCGGGCCACGGCGGCATACCTTCGCAAGGTCGCCTATTCGCGGTTCATCACCGAATGCCGCCGCAGCGCGCGGACTCCGGAAATCGCTCGATCCGACGCCATCGACCGATGTTGGCAGCAGTGGGTGGGGGACGACTCGAGTGACGAGCTGATCGAACACCTGCGGGGATGCCTGGAGAAGCTGACCGATCGAACGCGCCGAGCCTTGCAATTGCGATACGAAAAACAGGCGTCGCGCAAAGCGATCGGTCAAGCTCTGAAGATGTCCGAACACGGTGCCAAGAACCTGCTGCAGCGTGCCAAGAAGAAGTTGCGCGAGTGCATCGAACGACGGGCGCGGCGCGCCGAGCGCCCCGCCGCCGTCCGGTCTCCGCACCCGGGAAAGGAAAGCTAGACCATGTCCCCGGATGAAACCACACGATCCGCAGCCGCCGATCAAGTTCTCGAGGTGTGGCTGGAAGAAGTTTTCCAAGGGGTCGAACCCCCCGATCTCACTCCACGCATCTTGGCGGCCTCTTCGGAAGTGGCGGGTCGCGACGAGTCCAGCTCCAGCGATGGACCGGCACCCGAACCGGCCTCCCACGTGCTGGTTTCTCCCAGGCCGCGACGAACCGTCTCGCGCTCCCGACCCGCTCTTGGTTTGTGGGGTGCCGTCGTCGCCGTCTCGTTGGCCGCCGCATTGGCTGTCCTGTTGTGGCCTCGTGACCCCAAGGCGGCCCGGCACGCCGAGTACGGTCGTCGGTCGGCGAAACGTCCTTCGCCCGGCGAAACGACTCCCGGCTCCTCACCACAAGATTCGGCTCGAGCGAATCCGCCGGTCCGCCATCGTTCCGCCCTGCCTTCCGAGCCGGCCCTGCCGACACTTGGTGCCTCCTCGAGCGATAAACCGCCCCACGCCCAGCCGCAGCAGCCGATGCTGCAGCAGTCCGTGCCGGCGCCGGCGGTCTCGGTTCCCTCCGTGCCCGCTCTTCCAGCCGAGGCCGTCCTCGCGACCATGGAACGCCTGTTGGCTCAGCGCTGGCAGGTGGCCAGCCTCAAGCCCGCGCCGGCAGCCGAGGATTCCGTGTGGTGCAGGCGAGCCTTTCTGCGGATCTTGGGGCGGATTCCCACCATTGACGAACTCAACGACTTTCTTGCCGACCAGTCGCCTAGCCGTCGCAACCGCCTGGTCGACCGTCTACTTGATGATCAAGCGTATGCCGACGAGCGGGCTCAGTATTGGGCGACCTTTTGGGCGAATGTGTTGGTGGGAAGAACGGGCGGTACCAAGCAGGGCTCGGGCGATCGTGATGCGCTGCTGGGGTATCTGCGGCGGGCCGTCCGCGACAACCGGCCTTTCGACCGGATCGTCTATGAGCTGATGAGTGCTGAGGGAACCAGCGATCGTGGCGCACCCAGCGCCGCCCAGTTCTGGCTCATTCATTACACGCCCGACGCCATTCGCATCACGGACTGGGCCACACGGGCCTTTTGGGGAAGGTCGATCGGCTGCATGCGGTGTCACGACCAGATCAACGGCCCCATGCGGCAAGACGATTTCTGGTCGCTCAACCTCGTGCTGCGCACGGCCGATGTCCGTCGCGGCAAGTCGCCTCGCGTGGTGGTCCGTTCCCAATCCGGGCTCCCCGAAGTCTTCTTTGAACGCCCCGATGGTCGATTGGCGATGGCGGTTCCCCGGCTTCCTGACGGTTCGGCGGCACCGGAGCGGTTGACGCGCGACCTGGCTGCACTGCGCCGGATGGTTGCGCGTCAGTTTGCCGAATCTCCCTATGTGGCCGAAGCGTTGGTCAACCGTTTGTGGGCCCATTTTCTCGGCTTCGGCTTTACTCGTCCGGTCGACGACATGCTGCCGCCTCGCGAAATCAGTCACCCCGAATTGCTTCGGTTCCTCGCGAGTCAGGTTCGCGCTCACGACTACGACTGGCAAGAACTAGCACGTTGGATTGTGCTCAGTGAGCCGTTCGGGCGTTCCAGTCGCGTCACGCCGGACAACGAGAGCGACGTTCCCGAAACCGGAGTGCCACCCTATTTCACCCGCTATTACGCTCGGCCGCTGGCACCCGAAGCCGTCTATCAGTCGCTCATGCTGGTCGCCCATCCGTCGGCCAGCCGCCAGGAGCAGGTGGCTGCCCGCAAGCAGTGGCTGCGGCATTGGACGCAGTCGCTGGAAACCGACGATGGCGGCGAACACTCCTTGTTCCGCCAGGGAGTACAAAAGTCATGGCAATTGATGAATGACCCGTTGATGCAGCGAGCCACCAACAGCCGCGAAAAAGGATTCTTGCAGGACGTGGCCGCCAGCCCGTTGCCGCCCGAACAAAAGATCGCGCACCTGTTCCTCGCGGCGCTCGCCCGCCAACCGACGGCCAAAGAGCGAAAGGTGGCGTTGGCGTTACTCGAACAACACGAAGACGCCCCTGCTGAGGCACTGGAAGACATCTGGTGGGCACTGCTCAACAGCAACGAGTTCCTGTCGGATCATTGAGCCGGCAGAGATGCCCCGGCCGCTTCCTCTTTCATTCGCAATTCGTAACCGAATGCGCCCAGCAGCGTGCCCGGCGGAACCTCACGGCAGACAGCCGAGTTCGATGACTGGGTGGGGCCCACGATGGGGTTGAGAAACGAGACCAAGAGAGTGGAGGATAGGGGACTCGAACCCCTGACCTCTTGAATGCCATTCAAGCGCTCTCCCAACTGAGCTAATCCCCCTTGGGTTGCCGAAAGCGGTGCGCCGCCGGCGAACTCGCCTTCACAGGGAAAAGTAGCAGTGGCCTGTCGGGCTGTCAAGGACGACGTCGGCACAGGCGCTGGAGGAAGGCCTGCCGTCGCACGGGATCGGCGATGCCCGTTTCGTTCTCGATCGGCAGGTCGGGCCAGGTGGTACGGAGAATGTCGGCAAAACGGCCGGTTCCGCTTGCGGTCACCGTGCCGTCGCGTTGCACGGTGGCCACGTCTTCGACACCGCAACTGGGCGATTTCGACTTGAGCACGAATCCGCCGACACCCTCGGCGATCAGTTGTCCGATGCGCCGGCGAGCAAAGTCGCCCATCGAATCGGTCCAGTCGCGGCCACTCTCCCTTCCCAGCAGTCGCAGGCCCTCTTCGGTCCACCTCAGCTCGATCGGTTCTCGCGGCACCGGCATGCCCAGCTCGACCTCGGGACAGATCGGCACGAGGAGAAATCGGCGGCCCAGCTCGACGACCGGCGGACAGCGTTTGTCCTTACCGTCGTAACGCACGGCATCTCCCAGCAGACAGGCCGAGACGGCGATCTTGACGTGAGCGCTCTGCATACTGTTGCATTGGGGTTTAGAGTTGCACTTTGTCACATCTACGCGTTGTGCGCGCATGTTGTCATGGCCTTCGGTTGTCACTACCTCACCTACCGTCTCCGGCCTCCCGCCTTGCAGGCGAAGCCCGTGTCAGGCGTCATCGCGTCTTCCCGTTACCGAGTAGGCCGGTCGTAGTTCGCCTCCTTCGCTTCGCGCAAACGGCAACCAGACCACGGCGACTCGCTCCACCGCCAGATCTTTCTTGGTGCTCTTGAGCAGCAGGGATTCCATCGGTAGCGTATCGGCGTGGTAGGCCATCTTGAGATCGTCGAGTCGTTCTTGCAGTTCGCGCGAGACGGCTTCGAGTTTCTCTTGCTCGGCTTGGAGGGCCTTTTTGGCTCGCCGAACATCGGCCCACTCCTTGGCTGCCCGGGTTCCCTTGCGAGCCGACGAAGCCGCTCGGTCGATGTTGCGCCGCGTGGCCAGTTTTCTGCCGAACAGGGCACCGATGAGTGTGGCACCGAACGACAGCGTGGTGTCCACCGCCTTTTCCGTGACCTGCGATTGCTCTCGCGACACCCGCTGTTCGGCGCGCTGTACCCGCTCGCGCGCCGCAGCGATGCGTTTGCCGTAACGCTGTCGCAGGGCTTCCCGTTTCTGATCGCGGATTTCGCGAGCCGCTTGGGCGGCTCGAACGCGAAATTCCTCCTCGGTCTCGCCGGGGCGGGAATAGAGTTTCAGCGGCGCGCACTTCCAGACGACCAACGGTTCCTGCCGATAAAGCCAATCGCGTAGTTGGCGGCTCCAGCGCGCGTAGTTGGCCCCTTTCCTCAGAGCGGGTGTCAGTTCGGAGAACGAAGCTCCAGCCTGAGGCGTTTTCGACCACTCGGGACGCCGGCCGCGGATAACGTGCGCGCCTTCCCACACTTCATTGGGCAGCGGTTCTTCTACGGATGCGATGGCACAGCAGTCCATCCACGTATCGATTCGGTAACCGGCGCGCACGAAGTGGAGCTTGGCGAATCCAACGAGCGCTGCGTGGTAGATGACGTCGTTACCGGAGGACGCTTCGGCGGAAACCGGCATGTAATACGCTCGGATTCCTCGAGGCAGCGTTGGTGGCTCTGTCTGCACGGGCGCAGTGGCGGCCGGCTGGACGGCGGGGACTTCCTGACTGGAGACCGATGCTTCGGCTCGGCGTGCCGCCTGAGACTTCCGGTCCGCCATCAGCGACTTGATCTGCTCTCGCGTCAGCGGACCGCGCAGATACGACAACGCCCAACGGGTTTGAAACACGACCGGCTCGTCTTCATGCACATTGTTCATCAGAAAGACGCGGCTTTCGAGTCCCGACAGGAGTTGATCGAGTTGGCGGCGGTCGATGGTCTTGCCCGACTCAGCCGAAACGCCTTCCAAGCCGTCCAGGACCCGCTCTTTGTCTCGCTGTGTCTGTAGCCGTCCCAAGAACCAGGTGCCGCAGTTGGAGAGTCCGCGGTAGTCGAGATCGACGGGATTCTGCGTGGCCAGCACGATTCCCAGTCCGTACGCGCGAGCCTGTTTGAGCAGCGTGAGCATGGGGCGCTTGCTGGGTGGTTCGGAGACCGGCGGAAAGTAGCCGAAGACTTCGTCCATGTAGAACAATGCGCGCAGACTGGGCGTGCCCGGTTGGGCTCGCATCCAGGCGAGCAACTGATTCAGCAGGATGGTGACGAAGAACATCCGCTCGCGTTCAGAGAGATGAGCGACCGACAGGATGGAGATACGAGGCTTTCCGCCCGGGGCGTAAAGCAACCGCTGAATGTCGAGCGATTCTCCCTCCAGCCAACCGGCGAAGGTGGGAGACGCGAGCAGACCGTTGAGCGTCATTGCCAGTTGCATGCGGTTTTTGGCGGGGAAGAACTGATCGACTTCCAGCACGCCGATCCGCTCGAAGCTGGGCTGTTGGATTTCGCCGATCAGTGCCGGCAAGTCGACGTCGTTGCCTCGAGTCCACGCGTCTTCCAAGATCTTCGCGATCAGAATGAACTCGGGACTGCGCACCGGATCGGCTTCGATGTCCAGCAGAGCCAGCAGCCCGGCCGTCGAAGTCGCGATCTGTTCCCGGAACGCGTCGGCGTCTTGCCGAACGGCCTGAGCGGGAGCGGCGAACGAGCCGAGGATGGAAATGGGGAGCCCGACATTGCCGCCCGGCGTGTAGATGGTCAAGTCGACCGACTCTCGAAACCGCCGGATCCGGTCGCCGTCTTGGCGCCATTCGGCCAGTCCATCGCGCCACTTCTGGGCCACGCGAGCGGCGTAGTGGGGCACGTCGGTTCCGTGTTGAGCCGCCGCAGCCGGATCGACCCACGGCTGAAAGTCATCCGGTCGGAGTTCGGGGAAAGTCAACAGCAGGTTGCCCAAGTCCCCTTTGGGATCGACGGCGATGGCGGGGATGCCGTCGATCCCCGCCTCTTCGAGGAGGCTCAGACAGAGCCCGGTCTTGCCGCTACCGGTCATGCCGACGCAAAGAGCGTGGGTCGTCAAGTCCTTGCTGTCATACAGCAACAGCTCACCGGGGGCCGGATCCGTGCCGAGCGGCAGTGTTTTTCCCAGATAGAACGCCCCCAGTTGCTCGAACGATTCCATACCGATGATCAACCTCCGCGAATCCCCTGCGATCAACCGACGTGCCCATTGTTACAGGGAGTCCCACGGGGGACAATGTGGGCTCGGTCGGGAGACGCAACGTTCGGGCGAGTCCTTTCCGGACGCGTGGCGATCTAGATGGGCGGTAGCGAGCGGATGCGTTCGGAGACGACGGGAGCCGCCGTCTGCAGGGCGGCAAACTGTCCTTCTTCCGGGTCGAAACCGAATACCTGACCCGTTTCGAACTTGTAAACCCAGCCGTGCAAGTGCAGCGCCTGGCGACTGATGGCTGCCGCAACCGTGGGATGGGTCCGCAGATGCTCCAGTTGGACCAGCACGTTTTCTTCGACGGTTACCGTGAGCCGAGCCGCCGGGTCGGTCAGATGAGAGTAGTTCTCCTCGACGATGCGATGGGTCGATTCGGCATAGGTCAGCCACGAGCGAACGGCGGGAAGGCGTTCGATGGCTTGCGGCTCGAGCAATCCACTCATGGCTCCGCAGTTGGAATGTCCACAGACGATAATGTCTTGCACTCCCAGGACGGCGACGGCGTATTCGATCGTGGCCGCTTCGCCTCCATACAGCGTCCCGTAGGGCGGGATCAAGTTGCCCGCGTTGCGCATGATGAACAGCTCTCCCGGATCGGTCTGCGTCAACAGGCTGGGGTCGATCCGGGAATCGGAACAGGTGATGAACAGAGCCATCGGTTGCTGCCCCGACTGCAGCTTTTCAAACAGCCGCTGCTTGGAAGGAAAGATCTCCTTTTGGAACTTGTGGATGCCGCGTACGAGCTTCTGCATCTGGGGTGTCTCCCTTGCGTATCAAGTTGCTTCGTGTCGTGGAACGTGATGCCTGCCGGTGCGTGGTCGCCAACTCGTACCACCGGCGCAGCGCAGGACCGGAGCGCCGACATCTCAATTCCGCAAGGGAGCCATCAGGCCGTTGGCCAGTCGGTGGCCGGATCGTTGACCGGCTTGCCGGGACTGCCGCGCAGAGCGGGTCACCCTGGTTCTGGGAGCGTATCCCGTGACCCAGATCGCACGGTCTGGTATCGGAAGCCGCGAAACAGAACACGCCAGCGGCTCGGAGAATTCCGTGTTGCACGACGTCTGGCCGTCGGCTCGTGTTTCCGTTTCGACCGACTCCGTCAGCGTGATCAGCGGAACGGCACCACACAGGAGCAGTGAGATACCGATCAGACGGCCCCACCACTGCTTGGTGCTCCAGCCAGCTCGCGCGTTCAAGAGGTGAGTCGGGACTGTCGTCATGACATGGCGTGCACTGCGCGGCCCAGGGGTTGCCGCATTACTTTTTCTTGCCGGAATCGGCTTTCTTTTCCCCGCCGGCGGCTCCTGCCGGGTCACTCGCCGGCTTTCCGCCGGGATCGTCGGCCACCGGCTCGCCGGGGCCATCGTCCGGCGATTCGGCATCCGGCTTCTCTTCCGGCCCAGGCTCTTCCGGCTCAGGAAGAGCCGCTTCCAGCTCGGCGAGCTTTTGCTGGACCGACTTGAGCACTTCCTCTTCCGTTTTGAAGGGAACGTCGGGGTCGGGGGGATCCGTGGCGGCCAGCACGGCAGCCACCGCATCGGCGATCTTGGTCACTTCAGCCTGCTTGGCCGCATCGCCACTCGTCGCGGCCATGGCAGCCAGCCCCAAGTTCTTCGCCCGCTTGGGTCCGTGAAAACCTTCGAGAATGCACACCAATTGATACTTGAGAATCCGTCGCAGGCGGTTGACGTCCTTCGGGCTTTTGGGAACGTCTTTCTTGTCGGCGTCGTCGTCCGACGTATCAAAGCCGCCTCCTCCGTAAGGGCTTTCATCTTCTTCCTGCTCCATTCCGCCCGGCCCTTGCCCTTCCATCATGTCCATCATCCCGCCGTAGCCTTCGGGTATCGAGCCGTCACCTTGGCTCTTCTTTTTTTCGTTGATGCGTTTGGCTTCGCGATCGACGACCTGGACGGCGGCATTTCCCAGACGCTGAGCCAGGGGCAGAGGGTCGTACTGCAGGTTCTTGGGAATGCGCAACCGGCCGACCGCTTGAGCCGTCACGCAGACCAGCATGGGTGAGGCATCGTCACTTTCGATCAGCTTCGCCAAATCTTGCAGGATGTCGGGATGCTTGTTCAGGTCGGCCAGCAGTGCCAACGACTCCATGGCGCGCCGCTGCATCCAGGCGTGCCCTTCGGCCGACCGCGTATCAGGCTTGTCCTGGTTGATCAGGTTTCGCATGGCGGCCAGCGCCTGGTCGCGCTGCGCGGCGTTGATGGTGTAACCACGGCTGGCCAGAGCAAGTCGGATGTGACGACGAATTCCCACCAGCGCAACCGCTCGGACTCCATCGATCTGTTTGGCGGCGCCCAACTGTGCCAACATGAAGTTGAAGGCGGGGGGATACGGCACCGGCCTTGTCCGGGGCGTTTCCTCTCCCTGATTCAAACTGGCGATCAGCAACATGGCGTTGACTCGCGTCGCCGGATAGTAGTCGTCGGTGCACAGCCGCGACGCATATCGGAAAAACGTGTCCAGCAAGAACTGGTGCACCTCGGGCGTGCGGGCACTGCGCAGGTCCTTGAGCAAGTCGCTGCGAATCGATTCCATTTCGTGAAAGTACTCCGGCAGCGTCAATCGAGGAAATTGATAGCCGCTGTACCACTTGCGGAACTCGTCACTCTTGTCGGCCAGCACCAGCCGACCCAAGATCACACCGTCTTTCACCAACTTCGCCTGGGAAATGGCGCGACTCGTTTTGAACTCGGCCGCGATCGGAACGGTCTTGTACTTCTTTTTCGGTTGGTTCTGCGCGATCGAGTTCGTCGCGGGTGCGACCAGGAGCGTCGCGAGGGCCACTATGCAAACGATCGCCCGGCAGGCCGCAGGTGTAGGACGCGACATGAGCATCAGAAAAGTCTCCTCACAGGCTCCTCGCGGTACGAACCGACTCGCACCTCGCAAGAGACTGGTGTGCGGTAAAAATGGGATGGAACCTCGTCCGACGACACGGTCCTCGCTCTGGCGGCTTTGGGGTGTGCCGGCCAGCCGGGAGCCTGTCGAAAACCGGGTAGGCTACCCTTCTAGCCTACTCGGCCGTCCGCCGATCTGTCAATTCACGCGGTGGCTCACGTCTGCCGACTCAGCCGGCTCCGGGTCTCAAGACTCCTTCCCATCCGGAGGGGGGGCGCCGGCTGTGCCGGACAATCTCGCCGACATAGTAGTCTTTCACTTGGTCGTAGTGAGGAACCTCGTGAAAGAGCTCAAAGGCGATTTCCCAGTCACCCTGCTCGAACGCGGCGACGGCCGCCTCGAAGTCTTCCACGGCCTGGTCTGACAGCTCGGGACATTGGCTCACCGGCGGCAGCAATTCGTAGATCTGCTCGATTCTGCCCATCCGTGGCAATTCCACTCGGCCGAGCCGCCGCAATCGCCAGTCTCCGTCTCCCAGCGACCGCAGGGCTCCGGCGGTGGCCTGATCGAGGAGCACGGGGGCCTTGAGTGCTTTGGTGAGGGTTTCCAGGCGGGCCGCTCGATTGACGACGGGCCCGAATACGGTGACCTTCAGTTGGTCGGCCGTACCGATGGGGCCGGCGACGGCTTCGCCGCTGGCGAGACCCAACCCGGCTTGAAAGTCGGGCAGCGGTTCGTCCGCTGCCGCCAGGCCGGCGGCCAGTTGGCGGCGGATGTTCAGAGCGGCCCGGCACGCTTGGGCAGCTTGCCGTGGGTGGGCGACGGGCCATCCCCAAAAGCCCATGGCCGCATCCCCGTGGAAATCGCCGATGACACCGCCCGAATTCAGGATGTAAGTCGTCATCACTCCCAGCGTTCGTCCCACGCGTTGGAGCAGCGCGAGTAGATCATCGGCGGAGAGCTCGGATTCGCGGGAGAACCCGCGCAGGTCGCAAAACAACACGCAGACGTCGACCTTCTTGGGCTCGAGCCGGCCGTCGGATTCCCGATCGAGCCACTGCAGGACGGAGGGGGAGAAGAATGGACGCATGTGCGCGTGGCGGCGTTCCCACATGCGAGCCGAGCGGAAATTGGCCACCATAGTCGCCACGATCTGGGCGAACTTGATGTCGTCCTCGAACGCGGAGTCCTTAAAGACGGTGTGACCGTCTTCTTCACCACCCTCGACATAGAGGCACCACAGTTGGCTCTCGCCCTCGACCGGGAGACAAAACGCCCAGTCGACGCCCGCTCGCTGTGTCGGCAGTCTCGCCGCGGAGTCGTCGGCCGACGAATCCCACAGGTGAAGCGTTCCTTCGCCGCTTTCCGCCACTTGGCGCAGCAGCCGCAGACTCGGCCGGAATTCGCCCCTTGCCCTGCGACGACTCTCGCCATGCAGAATCGTGTATCGTTCCCCGTCTGCCGGGTCGAAGTGGATCACGGCCGCCGCTGTCGCTTTGGTGACACCATCGAGCAAGAGTCGCGCGATGCGACGAGCCAGTTGCGGGTCGGTATCGGCGGGAGAAATCAGGCGCGGAAGCCGGGCCAGAGCGTCGATCCGCTGAGCCGCTTCGTGGAATCGCTGCATCTGGATTTCGTTGCGATGCAACGCCTGGACGGAAACCGGCGGAGGATGAGACTCCGCGTGCGAGTCTGCAGAATCCACGAGCAAGAACGTCGTGTTGCCGATCACAAACCGCTCGCCGACTTCCAAGTCGCAGCGGTCCACGGCGTCCCCGCCGAAGTAGATCGGGTTCTTGGCCTCGGGCATCCGTTCCACGTGGAGCACTTTGCCGGTCCAGCGAACTCGAGCGTGGCAGCGGGAGATCTTCGAGTCCCACGGTACGGCCGCTTGGCCGGACGTCCGGCCCACCAGGACAGGCTCGCCGAGCTCCAGCGGGCGCCGCCAGAAATGAGTGGCATCGGTCGACTGGGCGATCAAGTCGGGCATGAGTGGCCAGGGGCGTTGTCGGATGGAAGGGAGGACTGCAGGTCGACTCGACACGTTCCACATCGGGTAGTTTGAATGAACCCAGAGTTTAGCACATGGTAGATGCGTCGGTGCTTCTGCGCCGTACATACGTTCGGCCATGATGCGGTTGGGCGCTCGGTCGGGCTTTCCAGGCCAGGGCTTTTAGAGGCTGTCACAAAGCTCCATGCTGCAAGCAACATGTCCGAGGCCGGAACGCGGCGCGGCGGGTTTTGTTACAGGCTTTTAACATCTTTGGAGCAAACGAAACTCACTTTCCGCACTTCGAGAGAACATTTTCCGTCAATTTTTTTCGGGACGCGAGTGGAGTGCGAGGCATCGTTCGGCGTGTCGGTGGGTGCGGTTTCCTTTGGCTCGAGGGTAAGTTCCGGCCTTCCGGCGTGATGGATGTGTCCGGATGACCAATGGGTTCGGCAGGGGCTAGGAAGCACGGTGGCCATACGTTCGGCGTGAGCCCCCTAAGAGTTGGGGGA
>Ga0256839_1001170_pt1 | contig 32459 bp, 27 predicted proteins | sample 354166metaG_FD_185968 | JGI IMG/M metagenome (GOLD analysis project Ga0256839, IMG submission 185968) | Hydrothermal vent microbial communities from Mid Atlantic Ridge, Atlantic Ocean - 354-166 | ecosystem: Environmental > Aquatic > Marine > Hydrothermal vents | place: Atlantic Ocean: Mid... | reverse complement strand
ATCGTGTCCATCATCGACGAGTGGTTCCCATGACCCCGGTCAACGCCCTGAGCGTGGACGTGGAAGACTACTTTCAGGTCTCCGCGTTCGAGCCCCACATTCCCCGCAGCGACTGGGACCGCTGGCCCCAGCGGGTGCAGGCCAATACCGAGCGGGTGCTGGCCTTGTTCGACGAGGCGGGGGTGAAGGCCACCTTCTTCACCCTCGGCTGGGTGGCCGAGCGCTATCCCGGCCTGATCCGCGCCATCGTGGCCGGCGGGCACGAACTGGCCTGTCACGGTTACGACCACCGCCGGGTCAGCGACCAGACGCCCGAGGCGTTCCGCGCCGACGTCCGCCGGGCCAAGGGCGTGCTCGAGGACGTGGGCGGAGTGCCGGTGTTCGGTTACCGCGCCGCCAGTTATTCCATCGGCCGCGACAATCTGTGGGCCTTGGAGATCCTGCAGGAAACGGGTTTCCGCTACAGCTCCAGCATCTATCCGGTCAGGCACGATCTCTACGGCATGCCGGAGGCGCCCCGCTTCGCCTTCCGTCCCGACAACGCCCCGGCGCTGCTGGAAATTCCGGTGACCACGGTGCGCCTGGGGGGGCGCAACTGGCCCTGCGGCGGCGGCGGCTTCTTCCGGCTCTACCCCTACGCCCTGACCCGCTGGGCGCTGCGCCGGATCAACGCCGAAGGTCAGGCGGCGATCTTCTACTTCCACCCCTGGGAGATCGACCCCGATCAGCCCAGACCGGCTGGACTGGGCTGGAAGACCCGCCTGCGCCACTACCTCAATCTCGGCCGGATGGAATCCCGCCTGCGTCGCCTGTTGCAGGACTTCGCCTGGGACACCGTCGCCAACGTGTTTCTGCCTCGAGTCCATGAAAATTGAACCGCTGACTTCGGAACAGTCCCGACGCTGGGACGCCTATGTGGAAAATCATCCCGACGGTACTTTCTTTCACCTGAGCGGCTGGCGGACGGTGTTGGAAGACACCCTGGGACACCGGACCCATTACCGCTATGCCGAGCGGGACGGCCGGATCGTCGGCCTGCTTCCCCTGGGGCACATCGCCAGCCGCCTGTTCGCCAACGCTCTGATTTCCACCCCTTTCTGTGTCTACGGCGGTCCGCTGGCCGACGACGACGACATCGCCGAGGCGCTGGTGGAGGAGGCGCGCGATCGGGCCGCCGCCCTCGGCGTCGATTATCTGGAATGGCGTCTGCGGCAGCCGTCGGGAAAGGACCGGCCGGTCAAGGATCTGTACGTCACCTTCCGCAAGACGCTCGACCCCGATCCCGAAGCCAATCTCAAGGCGGTGCCGCGCAAGCAGCGGGCGATGATCCGCAAGGGCATCAAGGCCGGCCTCGAGAGCGTGATCGACGGCGGGGTGGACCGTTTCTACGAAGTCTATGCCGAAAGCGTCCGCAATCTGGGCACGCCGGTGTTTCCCAAGCCCTATTTCCAGGCCCTCAAGGACACCTTCGGCGACCGTTGCGAGATCCTGGTGGTGGAACACCGGGGGCGGCCGGTGGCCGGGGTGATGAACTTCTATTTCCGCGACGAGGTGCTGCCCTACTACGGGGGCGGCACCGCCGAGGCGCGGCGTCTGTACGCCAACGATTTCATGTACTGGGAAGTGATGCGTCGGGCGGTGGAAAGGGGTGTACGGGTGTTCGACTACGGCCGTAGCAAGAAGGGCACCGGTTCCTATCGCTTCAAGAAACACTGGGGCTTCGAGCCACAGCCGCTCCACTACGAATACGACCTGATCCGGGCCCGGGAAATGCCGGACATCAATCCCCTCAACCCCAAATACCGCCTCTTCATCGCCGCCTGGAAACGGCTGCCGCTGCCGGTGAGCAAATGGATCGGGCCCTGGCTGGCGAGGGATCTGGGCTGATGAAAGGTATCCTCTATCTGACCCACCGGATTCCTTATCCCCCCAACAAGGGGGACAAGATCCGTTCGTTCCATTGGCTCAAGCACCTGGCGGAGCGGCGGCCGCTCTATCTGGGCACCTTCGTCGACGATCCCGACGACTGGCGTCACGAGACGGCGGTGCGGAACCATTGCGCCGATGCCTGTCTGCGGCCGCGTCATCCCTTCCGCACTCCCCTGGCCGCCGTCGGCGGTCTGGTCGGCGGCAGGCCCCTCACCCTGGCCTGTTACCGCGATCGAGTCCTGCAGCGCTGGGTCGCCGGGTTGGTGGCCGCGGGCAGGATCGACACCGTGCTGGTGTTCTCCTCGGCGATGGCTCAGTTCGTCGATCCCGCCTGGCCGGTGCGCAAGGTGATCGACTTCGTCGATGTCGATTCGGACAAGTGGCGCCAGTACGCCGAGCGAAAACCGTTCTGGAGCGCCTGGATCTACCGCCGCGAGGCCGAGCGCCTGCTGGCCTATGATCGCCGTGTCGCCGCCGCCTTCGATCGCAGCCTGTTCGTCAGCGAGGCCGAGGCGGACTTGTTCCGCCGTCTGGCGCCGGAGGCGGCCGACCGGGTGGACTGGATCGAAAACGGGGTGGATACCGACTATTTCCGCGGTGGGCGGGAGTTCGCCAATCCTTACCACCCCGGCGAGGTGGCGCTGGTGTTCACCGGTGCCATGGACTATTGGGCCAACGTCGATGCGGTGCGCTGGTTCGCCGACCAGGTCTTTCCCCGCATCCTCCGGCGGCACGTGGAGGCGCGTTTCTACATCGTCGGCGCTCGTCCGACCGAAAGCGTCCGGTTGTTGGGGCGGCGCGAGGGGATCGTGGTGACCGGCGCGGTGCCCGATGTGCGCCCTTATCTGGCCCATGCCCGCCTGGCGGTGGCGCCGCTGCGGATCGCCCGCGGGATCCAGAACAAAGTGCTTGAGGCCCTGGCTATGGCCAAGCCGGTGCTGGCCACCACGATGGCCTTGGACGGACTGGCGCTCGAAGCCGAGCTGGCCGTGGCCCGCGCCGACGATGCCGAGGCCATGGCGGACATCGCGGTGCGAGCCCTGGACGATCGTGACTTCCTGCCCCGCCACGCCCCGCAGAACCGCCGTTTCGTGGAAGTGCGTTACAGTTGGCGGGAGCGTTTCGCACGACTGGACCGAGTGTTGGGGATCGAGTCATGAGTACGACCGCCGACACCCGCATTTCGATGCCGGAGACTTTCCGTCTGCCTCCTGCCTGGCGGGGTACGCTGGCGGCTCTGGTCCTGGCGCTGACCGCCCTGTTCGCCCTCTACTGGGAAACGTTCCGGTCGATGGCGGCCATCTGGGAGCGTTCGGAAACCTTCACCCACGGTTATCTCATCTTCCCCATCAGCCTGTGGCTGATCTGGCGTCGCCGGGCGCGATTGGTCCGTCTGAGGCCGCGGCCGGACTGGCGCGCCCTCCCGGTCCTTGCCCTGCTCGGTTTCGGCTGGTTGCTGGCCAACGTGGTGGATGTCCAGGTGGTGCAGCAACTGGCCTTCGTGGCCATGATCCCGGCGCTGGTCTGGGCGGTGGCGGGCTGGCGGGTATTGCGCGAGATCGCCTTCCCGATGGCGTTTCTGGTGTTCGCCGTGCCCATGGGAGAATTCCTCATCCCGCCGCTGATGAACTTCACCGCCGATTTCACCGTGGCCCTGATCCGGCTGGTGGGGATTCCGGTGTACCGCGAGGGCACCTTCTTCAGCATCCCTTCCGGCGACTGGTCGGTGGTGGAAGGTTGCAGCGGTCTGCGTTATCTGATCGCCTCCATCACCCTGGGCTGTCTGTACGCCTATCTCAACTACCGTTCCCCGTGGCGGCGCCTGGCCTTCATCGCCCTGGCCACCTTCTTCCCCATCGTCGCCAACGGCCTGCGGGCCTTCATGATCGTCATGATCGCCCATCTGAGCGACATGAAGCTGGCCCTGGGCGTCGATCACTACATCTACGGCTGGGTCTTCTTCGGCCTGGTGATGATGCTGATGTTCTGGATCGGCTCGTTGTGGCACGAACCGCGGCAGGCGGAGGCGGTGGAAACGCCGGCGGTGGGCGGTGACGGGCAGGCGGCCTTCCGTTGGAAGCCGGCGGCGACGATCACCTTGGCGGCGGTGCTGGTGGCGGCGGTCTGGCCCCTGCGGGCAGCTCAGATCCGCGAGCACACTCTGGCCCGAACCGCGCCGGTGACCCTGACTCTGCCGCAGCGTATCGGCGGCTGGCGCCGGATCGAGGGTGATCTCACCGCCTGGACCCCCCGTTACCTCTATCCCGACGCCGCGGTCCAAGCGGTCTACGGCGACGGCCGGCGCCGGGTGGCGCTGTACCTGCGCTATTACCGTACCCAGGCCCAGGGGCGGGAGCTGGTCAATTCCCAGAATGTCCTGGTGCCCCAGAAGCATCCGGTGTGGCGCATGCCCTGGGAGCGGAAACGACCGGTGATCCTGGACGGCGCCGTCCTGACGGTGCGGGAGGGGCTGGTGGAATCAGGGTGGCAGAGCCTATTGGTGTGGCGTTGGAACTGGATTTCCGGGCGTTTCACCGTCAACGACCATCTGGCCAAGCTCCTGGAGGCCCGGGACAAGCTGCTGGGCCGTCCCCGGGACGCCGCCGCGGTGTTGGTGGCCGTCCCGTTCGAGACCGATCCGGACGAGGCCCGCGCCGTGCTGCGGGAGTTCACCGCCGCCCTGCTGCCGGTGGTGGCAAAAGTGCTGGAGACCGCCGAGGCGAGCGGATGGCAGCGCCCCTGATCGTCCACGTCATCCACCGCCTCGGCGTGGGCGGGCTCGAGAACGGCCTGGTGAACCTGGTCGACCGATTGCACGACTATCGCCACGCCATCGTCTGCCTGACCGAGGCGACCGATTTCCGCCGTCGGATCCGCCGCGGCGACGTCGCCATCCACGAACTGCACAAGCGGGAAGGGCAGGACGTCGGCATCTACCACCGCCTCTACCGCCTGTTGCGCCGGTTCAGGCCCGCCGTTGTCCACACCCGCAATCTAGCGGCCCTGGAGTGCCAGCTGCCGGCCTGGCTGGCCCGGGTGCCGGTGCGGATCCACGGCGAGCACGGCTGGGACGTGTTCGATCCCGATGGCACGAACCGCAAGTACCAGTGGCTGCGGCGCGCCTTCCGCCCCCTGATCCACCACTACGTCCCCCTGTCGCGCCAGCTCGAGGATTATCTCACCGAGCGGATCGGCGTGCCGGCGGCGAAGATCACCCGCATCTGCAACGGCGTCGACACCCAGCGTTTCCATCCCCCCGAGGGTGGCCGCGAGTCGATCCCCGGCTGCCCCTTCCCCGATCCCGGCCTGGTGCTCGTCGGCACCGTGGGGCGGATGCACGGGGTCAAGGACCAGGTGACCCTGGCCCGGGCCTTCGCTGCCCTGATGCGGGAAGAGCCCCGCCTGCGGCGGACGGTGCGCCTGGTGATGGTGGGCGACGGTCCCCTGCGCCGGGAATGCGGGACCGTCCTGGCCGAGGCCGGTCTGGGGGAGCTGGCCTGGCTGCCGGGCGCGCGGGACGATGTTCCCCGAGTATTGCGGGGGCTGGATCTGTTCGTCCTGCCTTCCCGGGCCGAGGGCATCTCCAACACCATTCTCGAAGCCATGGCCACGGGGTTGCCGGTGGTGGCCACGCAGGTGGGCGGCAACGGCGAACTGGTGCGCGACGGCGTCAGCGGCCGCCTCGTGCCGCCCGCCGATCCTGAGCGGCTGGCCGAGGCGATGGCGGCCTATCTGAAGGACCCGGCGCTGCGCCGCGCCCACGGCAGGGAAGGGCGGCGCTTGGCGGAGGTGGAATACAGCCTGGCGGGAATGTGCGATGCTTATGGACGGTTGTACGCCCGCCAGCTGGCGGAACGACATGTGAAGATGGATTGACGAGGAGCAAAGCGACCCATGTGCGGCATCGTTGGATTGATGGACCTGGAGGGGCGGCGGGAAGTGGACCGCGGCCTGCTGCAGCGGATGAACGACAGCCAGATCCACCGCGGCCCGGACGGCAGCGGGCTGGAGATCCGCCCCGGCCTGGGATTGGGGCACCGGCGTCTGGCGATCATCGACCTGGCCGGCGGCGCCCAGCCCATGGTCAGCGCCGACGGCCGCACGGTCATCACCTACAACGGCGAGGTGTACAATTTCCCCCGACTGCGCCGTGAACTGGAAGGGCAGGGCTACCGTTTCCGGACCCACTGCGACACCGAGGTCATCCTCTACGCCTGGCAGGCCTGGGGCCCTGACTGCGTCGAGCGCCTGCGCGGCATGTTCGCCTTCGCCGTCTGGGACGAGGATGCCCAGAGCCTGTTCCTGGCCCGCGACCGTCTCGGCATCAAGCCCCTCTACTACGCCACCCTGGAAGACGGCTGGTTCGCTTTCGCCTCCGAGCTGAAGGCCCTGAAATGTCATCCCCGCCTGCCCCGCCGTCTCGATGCCCAGGCCCTGGAGGACTATTTCGCCTACGGCTACGTGCCCGATCCCAGGACCATCTATCAGGGGGTCCACAAACTCGCCCCCGGCCAGTGCCTGACGGTGCGCCGGGGCGAGCCCCTGCGTCCGAAGACTTACTGGGACGTGCGCTTCGAGGCCGACGATCGCTTGGACGAGACCGCCGCCGCCGAGGGATTGATCGAACGCCTGCGGGAGGCGGTGGACCTGCGCCTGGTGGCCGACGTGCCCCTGGGGGCCTTTCTCTCGGGCGGAGTGGATTCCAGCGCCGTGGTGGCGATGATGGCGAAGTTGCGGGACGATCCGGTGGACGCCTGTTCCATTTCCTTCGGCGACCCGAAGTTCGACGAAGTGGCGTTCGCCCGCCGGGTGGCGACCCATTGCGGCGCCCGCCACCGGGTGCGGCAGGTGGACCCCAACGACTTTTCCCTGGTGGAGCGGCTGGCCGGTCTCTACGACGAGCCCTACGCCGACAGCTCCGCCCTGCCCACCTACCGGGTGTGCGAGCTGGCCCGCGAGCAGGTCACCGTGGCCCTCTCGGGCGACGGCGGCGACGAGAACCTGGCCGGTTACCGCCGCTACCGCTGGCACGTGTACGAGGAGCGGATGCGCGCCCTGATCCCGGCGCCGATCCGCCGTTCCCTGTTCGGCCTGCTCGGCCGGGTCTATCCCAAACTCGACTGGGCTCCCAAGTTCCTGCGGGCCAAGTCCACCTTCGAGTCCCTCGGGCGCGATTCCCTGGCGGGTTATTTCCACAGCGTTTCGGTGATGGGCGACGGGCTGCGTTCCCGGCTCTACAGCGACGCCTTCCGGCGCGAGCTGCAGGGCTACCACGCCGTCGAGGTGTTGCGCCGTCACGGCGAGAACGCCCCCGACCATCCCCTGTCCTGCGTCCAGTACCTGGACCTGAAGACCTATCTGCCCGGCGACATCCTCACCAAGGTGGATCGGGCCAGTATGGCCCATTCCCTCGAAGTGCGGGTGCCCATCCTCGACCACCCCCTGGTGGAGTGGGCCGCGACCCTGCCGCCGGCATTCAAGCTTCGTGGTCGGGAGGGCAAGTATCTTTTCAAGAAGGCCCTGGAGCCCTATCTGCCCCACGACGTGCTCTACCGGCCGAAGATGGGATTCGCCGTGCCCCTGGCCGCCTGGTTCCGCGGCCCGTTGCGCGAACGGGTGCGTGCGGTTCTGCTGGGGCCGGCGATGGCGGATTCCGGCTGGTTCGACATGGGATTCGTCCGTCATCTGTTGGAGCAGCACCAGCGGGGCTTGCGCGATTACAGCGCGCCCATCTGGTCCCTGCTGATGTTCGCCTCCTTCCTGGAGGGTGAGTGACATGCGGATTCTCCACGTCCTCGACCATTCCATTCCCCTCCACAGCGGCTACACCTTCCGCACCCGCGCCATCCTGGAGCGCCAGCGGGCGTTGGGGTGGGAAACCTGCCACCTGACGTCGCCCAAGCACCGATCGGACGTGGCGCTGGAGGAGGTGGACGGCTTCCGCTTCCACCGCACTTTCCCCGACCCGTTCTGGGATCGTTGGCCGGTGTTGAATCAGTGGGGCGTGGTTCGGGCTTTGGAGAGGCGGCTCGGGGAGCTGATTTCCGCCCTGCGCCCCGACGTGCTCCACGCCCATTCGCCCGCGCTCGACGGTCTGGCGGCGTTGCGGGTCGGCAGGCGTCACGGTCTGCCGGTGGTGTACGAATGCCGGGCCTTCTGGGAGGACGCCGCTGTGGATCACGGCACCACCAGCGAGGGCGGCCTGCGTTACCGCCTGACCCGGCTGGTGGAAAGCTACGTGTTTCGTCACGCCGACGCCGTGACCACCATCTGCGAGGGGCTGAAAGGGGACATCGTCGCCCGCGGCATCCCCGAGGCGAAGGTGACGGTGATCCCCAACGCCGTGGACGTGACCCGCTTCACCTTCGGCGCCCGGCCGGATCCAGCCTTGCAGCGACGGTTGGGCCTGACGGGCAAGACCGTCCTCGGCTTCATCGGTTCTTTCTACGCCTACGAGGGTCTGGGGCTGCTGATCGAGGCGCTGCCGGCGCTGCTGGACCGCCATCCGAACGTGAGGCTGCTGCTGGTGGGCGGCGGTCCCCAGGCGGAGGCGTTGCAACGTCGGACCGAGGCCCTCGGCTTGAAGGACAAGATCCTGTTCACCGGCCGCGTGCCCCACGCCGAGGTAACCCGTTATTACGATCTGGTGGACGTGTTCGTCTATCCGCGCCTGCCCATGCGCCTGACCGAGCTGGTCACGCCCCTGAAGCCTCTGGAGGCCATGGCGCGAGGGCGGCTGGTGGTGGCCTCGGACGTCGGCGGCCACCGGGAGCTGATCCGGGACGGAGTCACCGGCCTGCTGTTTCGGGCCGGCGACGCCATGCATCTGGCGGCGGTGCTGGCCGAGGCTTTGGACCGGCGCGAGCGGTGGACGGACATCCTGAGGCGGGCGCGCCGCTTCGTGGAAGAAGAGCGCACGTGGGAGGCCAGCGTGGCGCGTTACCGCGACGTCTACGAGGGGGTGCGGCGGCGATGAAGGCGCCGGTGCGTCGTCTGGCCCTGGTGGGGCCGCTTCCTCCCCCTTACGGCGGCATGGCCAATCAGACCCGGCAACTGGCCCGCCTGCTCGAGGACGAAGGCATCACCGTGGAAATCGTTCAGAGCAACGCTCCCTACCGTCCCGCCTGGATCGGGCGGGTGCCGACGGTCCGGGCCGGGTTCCGTCTGGTGCCCTATCTGGCGGCCTTGTGGCGGGCCGCCGGACGCAATCCCCTCTTTCACGTCATGGCCAATTCCGGTTGGTCCTGGCACCTGTTCGCCGCACCGGCGGTCTGGATCGCTTCCCTGCGAGGGCGGGCCGTGGTGCTCAACTACCGGGGCGGGGAGGCCGAGGCGTTCTTCCGCCGTTCCTTCCGCTGGGTGGCTCCGACGCTGCGGCGTTGCCACGAGATCGTGGTGCCCTCCCGGTTTCTCCAGCAGATCTTCGGCCGTTTCAGGGTGGCGGTGACGGTGGTTCCCAACGTGGTGGACCTGACGCGTTTTCAGGGAGAAAGGGATGCGTCGGAAGCGGGGCCAAATCTGATCGTCACCCGGAATCTGGAAGCTATCTATGGTATCGATACCGCCATTCGGGCGTTCGCGAGCCTGGCGGGGCGGTATCCGGCGGCCCGTCTGTGGATCGCCGGTTCCGGACCTTTGCGGGACGAACTCGAAGCACAGGTCCGGGATCTGGGGTTGGAAGGCCGGGTGATCTTCACCGGACGGCTGCCGCCCGAGGAGGTGGCGGCTCTGTATCGGCGTGCCGACGTGCTGGTCAACCCCAGCCGGGTCGACAACGCCCCCAACGCCCTCCTGGAGGCGATGGCCGCGGGCGTTCCCATCGTCAGCACCCGCGCCGGCGGCGTTCCCTATCTGGTGGAGGACGGCGAGACGGCTCTGCTGGTGCCGGTGGACGATCCGACCGCTCTGGCGGAAGCGGTGGCCCGAGTCCTCGACGACGATGGTTTACGGCAGGTGCTGGTCGATGCGGGGCGGCGCCAGGTGCGCGCTCATCGCTGGGAGGCGGTGAGGGCGCGGTTGTTCGACAGTTATGCCAGAGCCCTGAGGGCCGCTGGCGGGAGGAGAAACGATGCCCCTGCGTGATCTGTTCGTGACGGTCGTGGTGTTCGCCTCGCTGCCGTTCATTCTCCGGCGTCCGGAGATCGGCATCCTGATGTGGGCCTGGCTGGGCTACATGAACCCCCACAAGCTGTCCTGGGAGTTCGCCCACGATTTTCCCTACGCCCAGATCGTAGCCCTGACCACCATGTTCGCCCTGGTGATTTCCAGGGAACCCAAGAAGATCCCCTGGACCTGGGAGACGGTGCTGCTGGTGGTCTTCATCCTCTGGATGTTCGTCACCACCCTGTTCGCCATGTACCCGGAACCGGCCTGGATGCAGTGGAACAAGGTGTGGAAGATCCAGTTGATGACCTTCGTCAGCATGATGATCATGACCACACGCTGGCGCATCCAGGCCTGGATCTGGGTGATCGCTCTGTCCCTGGGGTTCTACGGCTTCAAGGGCGGGATCTTCACCGTGATGACCGGAGGCGCCTATGCGGTCTACGGCCCGGAAGGCACCTTCATCGGCGGCAACAACGAGATCGGCCTGGCCCTGATCATGACCATACCCCTGCTGCGCTACTGTCAGCTGACGACCGACAAGTTCTGGGCCAAGCGTCTGCTTCTCGTCGGCATGATCCTGTGTCTGATCGCCGTGGTGGGGACCCAGTCGCGGGGAGCCTTCCTCGGAGTGGCGATCATGCTGATGTTCCTGCTGCGCAACAGCCGCCACAAATGGACCCTGTTCTTCGTCATGATTCTGGCGCTGCCGGCGATTTACAGTTTCATGCCCGAATCCTGGCACCAGCGGATGGCGACCATCAAGACCTACGAGCAGGACAGTTCGGCCATGGGGCGGATCAACGCCTGGATGATGGCCTACAACCTGGCCAAGGACCGGCTCACTGGCGGCGGCTTCGAGTGTTTCCGCCGTCCCTCCTTCGCCATGTACGCCCCGGATCCGGGAAACGTCCACGATGCCCACAGCATCTATTTCGAGGTGCTGGGAGAACACGGCTTCATCGGCCTGGCCCTGTTCCTGGCCATCGGCTATGCCGCTTGGCGCAGCTGCCGCTGGATCATGAAACGGACCAAAGACCGGGAGGATCTGAAATGGATCCACGATCTGGGCGCCATGCTCCAGGTCAGCCTGGTGGGCTACGCTTCCGCCGGCGCCTTCCTGGGACTGGCCTACTTCGACCTGTACTACAATCTGATCGCCCTAATCGTGCTGGCGAAGACGATCGCCGCCAAGGTGCTGCGGGGCGAGGACGTGGGCGAACCGGAGCGGGCGAAACCGGTGCCGACCTACGGGGTGGCCCGTGGGAACGCGCGATCCGCCGGATGATGCTCGGCCCACTGGACCCACATCATCAGCACCCAGATCATCACCCCGTAGTAGGCGGCGTGCTCGCCGGCGTGGGCTTCCTTGAGCCGGGCCAGGTAGTCCGGGCGGACGATTCCTTTCAGGTGGGCGCTGCCGAGGCTGTCGTAGGCCAGGGCCTGCAGCTTCGGATCGGTCCGCAGCCACAGACCGAAGGGCAGGCCGAAGCCGTGCTTGGACTTCTTCAGGGTGGTCGGCGCGAGGAAGTCGCGGAAGGCGCGGCGATAGAAGGAGCGCAGTTCCAGCCCCCGCATCAGCAGCCGGTCGGGGACCGAGGCCGCCAACTCCACCACCGGATTCTCGAGCATCGGGTAGCGCACCCCTATGCCCGCCAGGTCGCAGGCCCGGTTGACCTTGCGCAGGTCGTTGTCCGCCAGGGTGATCTTCCAGTCCAGCCACAGCATCCGCTTCAGCATCGAGGCCTCCCGGGGGGCGTGATAGATCGTCCGGAGATGCTCGATGGGCCAGTCGGGATCGACCGTGGCCAGGAAATCGGCTTCGAAGATCTCCGTCAGCGGAGCGCGATGGAGGAAGTTGTAACTCTCCATCCGCTCCGGCATCGGCAGATTGGCCTGGTCCACGTAACGTTTCAGTTTTCCCGCCAGCGGCAACCCGGCGCTCAGGTCCGCCAGCGGTTCGACCAGGGCGCGCCTCAGCGCAGAGGGAATGCGGTGATAGAGGGAAAACAGTTTCTGTTTGGCGTAGCGGGCGTTGCCGGCGAACAGTTCGTCCCCGCCGTCGCCGGCCAGCAGGCAGGTCTTGCCATGCTCCCGCGCCAGCCGGGCGCAGTAGTAGCCGGGAATCGCCGAGGCGTTGCCGAAAGGTTCGTCGCAGCGGGCGGCGATTTCGGGGACGGCGGCGACCACGTCCGCCGGCGTCACGTAATACTCGTGCAGCGGCACCCCGAAATGGTGGGCGCTGGCACGGGCGTAGGCCATCTCGTCGTAGCCTTCGGCGGCGAAACCGATGGCGAAGGCCGCCGCCGTGTCCGGGGCCAGCTCCCCGAGCAGGCCGGTGACGGTGCTGCTGTCCAGACCGCCGCTGAGGAAGGCGCCGGTGGTTTCCGGAGCTTCCAGGCAGCGGGCCACCGCCTCGCGCAGGCGACGGCGCAGCGTCTGCGCCAGTTCTCCCTCGGAGGCGGCCGCCTCCCCGAAACGGGGCTGCCAGTGGAAACCGAAGTCGATCCTGCCGGCACGCCAGCGCAGCACCTGGGCCGGCAGCAGTTTGCGCACCCCCCGGTACACGGACAGCGGCGCCGGAATCATGTGAAAATAGAGATAGGCGAACAGGGCCTGGGGGTCGATTTCCCCGGAAATCGAGGGGTGGTTCTTCAAGCGCTGGAGGTCGCCGCAGAACACCACCCCCCCGGGAACTTCGGCGTAGGTCAGCGGGCAGATGCCCATGCGGTCGACGGCCAGCAGCCCCTCGTTGCGGTCGCGGTCGTAGAGGGCGACGGAAAACCCGCCGCTGAGGCGCTTCAGGGCTTCCAGCCCCTCGTTTCGGTAGAGGCGGGCGAACAGGTTGGCGGGGCCGACCCGGTCGGCTTCCCGGGCCAGTTCGGGGTCGGGCCAGTGGGGATGACCGTTGAGAACGCAGACGAGTGCCCCCGCCTCGCCGCTGCAGCCGCTGCCGGTGGCCAGGGCGAAGTCCGGGCCGGTACGTCCTTGGAACCGGCCGTTCAGCATGGCGTTCAACAGGTCGTTTGGGCTATCCTTGGAAGGGTGGGAGCCGAACCAGCCGGCGAAATCGTACATGCGAGATATCCTCGGACGGGGGACGATGAAGCAGTTCTGGGAAAAAGTGTATAAGACCGTGGCATTTTATCAAGCGAGGGCGGTGAGGGGGATGCGCGGCCTCTGGTTCGATCTGGCCGGGCCTACCGTGGAGCGGCCGGTGTTCGTGGTCGGGTGCAGCCGCGCCGGCACCACCCTGGTTTACAAGACGCTTTCGGAAGCCGCCACCCTGGGTTCGCTCCAGAAGGAGACCCACGATTTCTGGGCCGCCCTCCATCCCCCTGCCGAGCGGGGCTGGGACAGCCACGCGATCCCTCCGGAAGCTGCCGGGGCGGAGGACCGCCGCCGGGTGGCCCGCCTGTTCTACAGCCATACCGGCCGGCGCCGCTTCGTGGACAAGAACAATCAGAACGGTCTGTCCATTCCCTATTTGCAGCGCCTGTTCCCCGACGCCTTCTTCGTCTACGTCAAGCGCAATCCCGGCGACAACATCCTGTCGCTGATGGAGGGTTGGCAGCGGGCGGAAACCTTCGCCACCTGGTCGCGGGATCTGCCGGCCGAAGTCCGCATCGACGGCGGCCGCTTCCGACGCTGGTGCTTCTTTCTCCCGCCCGGCTGGCGCGAATACCTCGAGGCCTCCCTGGAGGAAGTCTGCGCCTTCCAGTACCGGGAAATGAACGCCGCCATCCTGGCCGCCAGGGAGCAGGTCGCCGCCGAGCGCTGGTGCGAGGTGGCCTACGAAACGATCCTGGATCGTCCGGTGGAGACTTTCGCCGAGGTGTTCGAGCGCTGCCAGGTGCCCTTCGACCGTCGCCTCGAAGAGCACTGCCGCAGCGTGCTGCAGCGACCCTACAACGCCTTTTCCCGCATCGGCCGGGACAAATGGCGTGTCAGCCCGTGGTGGGAGCGGATCGAGGCGGTATTGCCGCAGGTGGGGGAAATCGCCGGACGGATGGGGTACGCATGAGACGGATCAAGGTATGTTTCCTGTCGGAAAGCAGCGGTGACTGGGGCGGCGCCAGCCGGGTGCTGTTCACCAATCTGAAACGGCTGGACAAGGACCGTTTCGACCCTTTGGTGCTGCTGCCCGGCGAGGGCCCGATCCTGCCGGACCTGGAACGCTGGGGGGTGGCTTACCGATTCTGGCCGGGGTTCACCGAGCCCGGCGCCCCCTGGCGCTACGCGAAGCGGCTGGCGGCGTTCTACCGCTTTCTGAAGCGGGAGGGAATCGACCTGATTCACGCCAATCACGCCTACTGGCGCCCGGCCGAGATCCTCGCGGCCCGGCTGGCTCGGGTACCGGTGATCACCCATTACCACGTGGTGATGGAGCAGGCGGGCCCGTTCGTTCGCCTTTCCAGGCTCATCGTCGCCAATTCGGCCTATACCGCCTCGGCCTCCGAGCCGCGCCAGGTGCCCAAGAAGGTGATCCACAATCCAGTCGAGCTGGACAAGTTCGATCAGGGCCGCGACATCCGCACGGAACTGGATATTCCCCGGGACGCCATGGTGGTCGCCTTCATCGGCCAGATCAAACGGATCAAGGGGGTGGATCTGTTCATCGAGATGGCCAAGCGCCTGAGCCGCCAGAATCCCGGCGTGAAGTTCCTGGTGGCGGGCAAGTGCAAGGACGAACCCGGCGGCTACCGGGAGGAGGAACTCGCGGAAGTGATCGGCGGCCATCCCGACATCCGTTATCTGGGGCGGCGCGACGACGTGGAGAACATCTATCACAGCGCCGACGTCATCGTCATGCCGTCGCGCTGGGACGAGCCCTTCGGTCTGGTGACCATCGAGGCCGGCGCCTGCCGCAAGCCCATCGTGGCGACCCGGGTGGGGGGCATTCCCGAGATCGTCGAGGACGGGGTCAACGGCTTGCTGGTGGAACGGGACGATCTGGAAGGGCTGGTGCGCCAGGTGGCGCGCCTGATCGACGACCCGGACCTGAGACGGCGCCTGGGGGAGGCGGGACGTGCCCGGGTGGAGCGGGATTTCACCGACCGGCCGGTCCGGGAACTGGAGCGGACCTATCGGGAGATCTTGGGAACCTGATCGTGCGTTGGAAGGAGCGTTTGCGCCCGCTGGTGGCGCCGGTGCTGAGGCAGCCGGTCTTCATCGTCGAAAGCGACGACTGGGGTCCGGGGGATCCGGTCCAGGCCGAGGCGCTGTGGGCCGTCGCCGGGATCCTGGATCGCCACCGAGACGCCACCGGCCGCCCGGCGCGGATGACGATCGGGGTGGTGCTCTCGATTCCCGACATTGGGCGCATCGCCGCCACGGAGGAGTATCACGCCCGTTTCCTCGACGAGCCGGAATACCGTCCCATCGTGGACGCCCTGCAGGCGGGCGTGTCCCGTGGGGTGTTCGATCTCCAGCTCCACGGCCTGGCCCATTACTGGCCCGACAATCTCATGGCGCTCTGGCGCCGGGATGAAGCGGTCCGCCGCTGGCCGGCGAAGGCGGGTTGGCGCACCGAGAGACTGCCCCCATGGCTGCAGAGCCGCTGGATCGACGCCGTGGACGGACTGCCGTCCCGCCCCTTGGACCGGTCCGTGATCCAGCAGGCGGTGCGGGAAGAAGTCGAGGTCTTCCGGCGCTGTTTCGGATATCCCCCCAAGGTGGCGGTGCCGCCCACCTTCGTCTGGGACGGCAACGTCGAGGCGGCCTACGCCGAAGCCGGCATCGAGGTGCTGATCACCCCGGGAAGGCGTTACGCCGGACGCGACGGCGCCGGGCGCCTGACACCGCCGGAACGCGGTTACCACAACGGCGAGGCGCTGTCCTCCGGTCTCACCGCTTTGGTGCGCGACGTCTATTTCGAACCGGCGCTGGGCCACACCCCGGAGGGGGTGCTGGCGGCCGTCGAACGCAAGTGGCGGCGCCGGGAACCGGCGCTGTTGGAAACCCACCGCTTCAACTTCCTCGACGGCAACCTGGAAGCTTCCCTCGACGCCCTCGACCGGCTGCTGCGGCGGGTTCGGACACGCTTCCCGCAGGTCCGCTTCCTTTCTTCCCGGCAACTGGCCGGTTCCATGACGGAACTCAGCGATCCCTCGCCGGTCGTCCGGCTCCGAACCCTATGGCGGCGGTGGCGCGAATGAAAATTTCCTTTTCCGTCGTCATCGCGGTCCACAACGGCGGGCGGACCTTGAAACGGGCCATCGATTCCGTGCTGGCCCAGACTCGGCCGCCCCACGAGGTCATCGTGGTGGACGATGGTTCCACCGACGCCAGCGCCGAGATCGCCGCCGGTTACGGTGCACCGGTGCGGGTGCTGCGCCAGGAGAACCGGGGGGTTTCCGCCGCCCGCAACGCCGGCGTGGCGGCGGCTTCCGGGGACTGGATCGCTTTTCTCGACGCCGACGATTATTATTATCCCGAGCGCCTGGCACTGGCCGCCGAGGCCATCGAACGCTTCCCGGAGGCGGATTTCGTCACCGGCGATTTCGACTACCGCGACGAGTCGGGCCGCCTGCTGCGCCGCTCCCTGGAATCCACCGCCCTGGGCGGGCGCCTGCTGGCTCAGGGCGCTGGGGACTTCCGCCTCATGGAGGCGGCGGATTTCGGGGCTTTCATCGAGGATCATTTCGGCGACACCCACACCCTGACCCTGCCGCGCCGCACCTTTTTGCGCCTGGGGGGGTATCCGTCGGCTTTCGCCGTCTGCGAGGACGTCCATCTGCTGATCCGCCTGTGCCTGGCGAGCCGCTGCGCCGTGGTGGTGGCGAAACCCGTGGCCGCCTACGTGATCCACCCGGCCAGCGCTACCCGCCGCGATCCCCTGTGGGCCCAGCGCCAGACCGTGGCGGCCTGGCGTTCCCTGAAGCCGCTGCTGACGTCGGCACCCGCCCCGCTGCGGGCCGGATACCGCCGGGGACTGGCGCGGGCGCGCTACGATTTGGCGGTGGCGCTGCTGCGCCGAGGCGGGCGCCGGGAGGCGCTGAAGGCGGTGCTGCCCCTGCTGTACGAGGCCCCGTCCCTGAACAGTGTGAAACGCATTCTCTCGGTGGCGAAGGGATGACGCAACGAAACGGCCTGCTGGTGATCACCGAGCTGTTCCTGCCCACCAAGGGGGGGACCGCGGTCTGGTTCGACGAGGTGTACCGCCGTCTGGGGGGGCGGGAGATCCACATCGTCACCGCCGAGGTGCCCGGATCCCGGGAACACGACCGCGCGCATCCCAACACCGTGCACCGGCTGCGGCTGCAACGGCACTGGTGGCTCAGACCGGAGTCCCTGGCCATGTACGCCAAGTTCCTGGCGGCGTCCCTGGGAATCGCCCTGCGTCATCCCGTCGCCGCGGTCCACGCCGGCCGGGTGCTGCCGGAGGGGCTGGTGGGCTGGCTCGTGGCCCGCCTGATCCGCCGTCCGCTGGTGATCTACGCCCACGGCGAGGAGATCACCACCTGGCGCCAGCCGGCCAAGTTCCGGGCCATGCGCTTCACCTACCGCCACGCCGACGCCGTGATCGCCAACAGCGAGTTCACCCGGCGGGAGCTGCTTGCCATCGGCGTGCCCGGGGAGCGGATCGTGCGAATTTCCCCGGGGGTGGACACGGCTCGTTTCCGGCCCGGTTTGCCGACCGAGGACCTGTTCCGCCGTCTGAACCTGGCCCCGGACACGCCCCTGATCCTGTCGGTGGGGCGGCTGTCACGCCGCAAGGGGTTCGACCAGGTGATCCGCGCCCTGCCGGAGGTGTTGGCCCGTTTCCCCCGAACCCATTACGCCGTCGTCGGTATCGGCGAGGACGAGGAGTATCTCGCCTCCCTGGCCCGGGAGTGCGGGGTGGCCGACCGGGTTCATTTCCTCGGCCACGTCCCCATGGAGGAGCTGCCGCGCTGGTACAACGCCTGCCGGGTGTTCGCTATGCCCAACCGGGCGATCGACGGCGACAACGAAGGCTTCGGCATGGTGTTTCTCGAGGCGGCCGCCTGCGGCCGGCCGTCCCTGGCGGGCCGGGACGGCGGTACCGGGGACGCGGTGATCGAGGGTGTGACCGGGTTGCGGGTGGACGGCGGTTCGGTAGCGGCGGTGGCCGACGGCCTGTGCCGCCTGCTAGCCCGGGAAGGCGGCCTGGCGCCGGAGGTGCTGGCGTCGCTGCGGCGTCGCTGCGACTGGGCGGCGGTGGCGGAGGAGACCCGCCGGCGGCTGCCCTGGGCGTTCTAATCCAGCTCCGCTTCGGCGCGCAGTTCCGCCACCACCTCGGGGTGTTCGCTGCTGACGTCCTCGTGGCAGCCGGGATCGTTCTCGAGATCGAACAGCAGGTAACGGGGGGTGGGATTGAGGGCCAGGCGCACCAGCTTCCAGCGTCCGCGGCACACCGCCACGTCCCGGGCCTTTTCGATGCGCTCCCGGTACTGGGGCTTGATAGCCAGGGTGCCGGTGCGGCGGTCTGGAATGTGGAGCAACTCCACCAGGTCCGGATAGGCCAGGTGGGAGGCCGGCATGCCGGGGTGGCGGGTGAGCCACAGGCCGGTGCGGAAGACGGCGCTCCGTTCCGGGAGTGGTTCCCGGCCCTGGAGATAGGCGGCCAGGGAACGTCCCTCCATCGATTCCGGGATCGGGATGCCGCAGCGTTCCAGCAGGGTGGGGGCCAGGTCCTGGGCGCGGATGAGACCGTCCACCCGACCCCAGCCCGGATGGGCTGGATCGTGGATCAACAGCGGAATCCGGTTGCTCTGCTCGCCGATGGCGCTGTTGCCCTGGCCCCAGGTGCCGTGCTCGAACAGTTCCATGCCGTGGTCGCTGAACACCACCACCACGGTGTCGCGGTCGAGGCCGCAGCGTTTCAGGTGGTGGCAGACGGCGCGCACCTCGTCGTCGAAGCGGCGTACGCAGCCGTCGTAGAGGTCGATGATCTGATCCAGGTCGAAGGCTTCGCGCGGTTCCTGCTGGCTGCGCAGGATCTCCATCGGATCGGTGAGGCGCGCCATGGCGAACAGGGAGGGACCCCGGTAGTCGGGATCGGCGTAGAAACGGTAGTAGGGATATTCGCTGCCGAAGGGGGGATGGCAGGTGCCCAGGAACAGGGTGAGGCAGAAGGGTTGGGATTCGGCGGCCAGTCGCGACAGGCGCCGTCGCGCCAGCCGTCCCAGGTGATCGGTGAGGGGGACGCCGGCCAGGTAGTACAGTTCCGGCAGGAAGCGGCGGCCGAAGCGGTTGTGGGTGAACAGCCCCAGGAACAGGCGCAGCTCCTTGGGGCCCTGGCGCAGCAGATAGCGGAAGTTCCACTGGTCCTCCGGCATCCAGGTCCGCTGGAAGCCGAAGGAAAACTTGCCCAGGTCGCTGCCCGACCAGTCGGAGACGGCCTCGGTGCGATAGCCGTGCCGCGCCAGGATCTGGGGCAGCGCCGCCACCGGCAGCCGGGCGGCGTCGTCCCCCATGAAGTTGAAGGTGACGCCGTGGGTGGCCGGATCGGTGCCGGTCAGCAGGGTGGCCAGGCTGGGGGCGGTGCGGGCGATGGGGGTATAGCAGCGGGTGAACAGGGTGCCCCGCTGCGCCAGGGTGTTCAGGAACGGGGTCACGGTGCGCGGATAGTCGGGGAGCAGGCGATCGACCCGCAGGGTGTCGCAGCCGATCAGCAGCAGATTGGGACGGCCGTCGTTGCGGCCGCGCCAGCGTCGTGCCGGAACCGGAAGTTCCAGGGTCAGGAGCCAGGGCAGCGCCCACAGCCCCAGGAGCGGGACCAGAGGAGCGGCCGCCCGGCCGGCGGAAAGAAACACGCTCCCATAGCCGGCGGCCAGGATCAGCCCCAGCCAGCGCAGGAGGGTGACGCTCAGGCGGTGCCAGAGGGGATGGAGGCGGCGGATGTCGTAGGGCCAGGACATCATGATGCCGGCGGGAAGGTGAAGCAGATGGCGGAGGAACTGGAAACCAACGAGTACGGCCGTGGCGATCGATCCGGCCCCGGCGGCGCCGATCCAGGACGGGTCGACCCGGCCGGCCAGGATCAGGGCCAGATAGGCCAGCTGGCCGAAGCCGCCCAGCCAGTACAGGATCAGAAAGGCCCACAGGGTCTGGCGCGCCAGGCACAGCACCGTGTATAGACGGAAATGACGAGTGATTTCCTCCCGGATCCGGGGGCCGGTGCGGCTGAAGTGGAGCAGGGAAAGCCCCAGGAGGGCCAGGCTCACGGCTGCGGCGGGCAGAGCGTTGGCGATCAGCAACGGGAGCAGGTGTTCGGCAAGACCGTTCATGACCAGTAAGCGCTCAGTTCACCCCAGGCGGCGGCGGTGCGCACCAGCCAGAAACGCTTTTCCGGCCAGTAGAGGGAGACCAGGGCGCGCAGGGCGTGTTCGCCCACCTTGCGGTACAGGTAGCGGGGCGGGAAGCGGTCGGTGCGGCGGTAACGCACCACGGTTTGGGAGCGCTTGTAGGCCTTCTTCATGATGTACCACAGACGTAGCCGTTCCAGGTCCACGTAATGGTGCTGCACCATGGCCGGGGTGTAACGGAGGCGCATGCCCGCCCGCAGCGCCCGCAGGACGAACTCGCTGTCCTCGCTGCCCCCCAGGTCGTGGCCCTTGGGACCCAGGTGGGGGGAGAAGCCGCCGATCCGCTCGAACACTTCCCGGCGCAGCGCCAGATTGCCGCCGCCGGGCAGGGGGCCCTCCAGGCCGATCCAGCGCGGCTCCGGGCCCTGGTCGTAGCGGGGCACCGGCAGGGGATAGACGGGAAAGAAAGTGTCGTTGTGGACCCAGGCCGGCTCGTCCCCGGTCCAGTCAGGCAGGATACGGCCGCAGACCAGGTCGGCGCGGGGATGGTGCTCGAAGGTTCCGGCCACGGCGATGGGGTAGTCCGGATCCACCCGGTGGTCGTCGTCCACGAAGGCGACGAGATCGGTGTCCACCGCGGCCAGGCCGGTGTTGAGGGCATGGGACTTGCCGGGGGTGGGTTCCTCCAGGCAGCGGATCGGCACCGGCAGCCCGGCCGCGGCGCGGCGGACCACGTCGGGAGTGTCGTCGCGGCAGGCGTTGGCCACCACCAGGATCCGAGCGTTTTCGGGAAAACGCGCCCGGGCCAGATGGGCCAGGGTGCGGGCCAGCAGCCGGGCCCGGTCGTGAGTACAGATCAGGATGGTCAGGGTTTGCAATGGTACCAAGTGGCCAATCGTGAGTGAGCGCTGAAAACTTTATCGAGCAATGGATGGATAGGTTTGGCACTGCTAGCCAGCGGATATTTATTTCTAACAAGGGTTTCCTTGGCTATCGATTCAAACAAACAGATTTGCCATAAGGACATTTGTCTTTCCCATTTATTTTTGTTATCTTTTTGTATTTCTTTCCTAAGAAGGGGTGTTTTTGTTTTTGGATCTTTGGATTTCTGGAAATCAACCATTTTGGTTGAGAATGGCTCGTTCAGAAAGTCACAAACTTCGGCCAGTTTTTTATGCGGGTCTTCTATAAGATCTTCATATCGTAACTCAAAATAAACGTCCTTGGGTAGTGATGATCCGATTTTTTGTCCCGTATCTACATACTTTTTCCATACGTGAGCTGCCTGATATACTGTATATATTTTTAAGTCATGCCTTCTTTTCAGCATGGACAAGGCGGAATCACGTCCGTCTCTTATGATATGGATGAATTGGGATTCAGGATATAGTTCCAGGATCGTTTCCATGTGAAGAATGTAATAAGGCGTTTTTTCTGCCCATCTTCGCTTTCCTTCACCCCGCATGTTCTTCTCGAACAAGGCCGTAATGACATCGATTACGGACTTGACCCCCATTTCATGGAATTCTTTTGCCAGAGAATCCGTGTCAAAGACCAGACCATGAAGGTCTTCCTCAACAAATTCCCGACTGATCCGTCTCATTTCCTCAAGAACAGCCTTTATTCCTTCTGGAGAATCTAGGCTATATTTTCTTTGATTTTTATACAATGGAATTATGAAATGGGACTCTCCGGTAGGGGAGCATATGTTCGGGTGAGACCTTAACATTCTCTGGAGAAGGGTCGTTCCGGACCTGGGGGCTCCCACGATGAAAATCGGTCTGTAGGTGCTGTCAGTCATGATGGTTGGAGTGCAAATATTTGTTGTGATATCCATGAATCTGACCTATGAAATGAGCCACAGTCATTTTCTGCCTAAAAGCACGGTCAGGACCTTCTTTTACATACTGGGATAAAAACTTTGCTGCTGATCTCAGTGTCTGAGGTATTAAAAAAAATGGTATTCCGGCAAAACGCCTCTCATATTTTTTGTCGTCAAAGTAAGCCTTTTGATATCCGGCATTATAGTGGACAGTTAAAAAATATTTCTTCTTCAACTGGTGCGTACAGACCTTGTGATAAACAATAGCATTGGGTTCATAGAAAATCTTGGGGGTGTCTGGTTTATAGCTGGCTACCATTCTTTCGAAATATTCGGTTTCGGCCCCCTTGAACAACTCGGATTTTTTAGTTCCTTGGCCTTTTCTGCCAAGATTGACATTGAAGTAGCCTACCCTTTCTACTACCCGCCTGTTGAAAGCCATATTGCCACCGAATGGGTATCGGGATACACCATCGAGTTGCTGAGATTTGTCCCCGTAATCCTGATATCCTAGGAATCCCGGCAATTCCGGGTGGCAGGTGATCCATTTTGGCAAAGGGACTTCTGGATCCAAATGAATTCGGCCTCCGACAGCGTCGGCATCTTCTCTTTGGAAGCGGTTGTATAAGGAAATCAGCCACTTCGGGCTAACTGCTATGTCATCGTCCACGAATGCGAAGAAGGTTCCGTCGCTTTCCTGAATGCCTCGATTGCGTGCATAGTTGAGTCCCTGCTGCTTTTCGAGAGAATACCTCACGGTTATTGGTAAGTCGTTGGATAGCTGTTGTACTATCTTGGCTGTATCGTCAGTCGAGTTGTTGTCGACAACTAAAACTTCCCAATCTAGGCCGTCAATGTTTTCCTGTTTCGCCAGGCTCCCAAGGCAACGGGGTAGATTATGGGACCTGTTATATGTACAAACAATAACGGAAAAATCCATCTGAATTTCCTCATCGAGCAGGAGTGATGCGGTTAACAATCCGTTTGGCGTAGTAAAGCAGTGGTTGAAAATATCCGGACTGGTTAACTCCAAATGTCAGCTTCTGCCGAAACTGCCAGAGGCGGTCGGTCCCAAAAACGTCAATTCTTCTCAGTAAAAGTGGATCCTCCCCAGGTCGATTGAATCCTGATCGGGTAGAGCATGCAGATTGATAGCCGGATTTTTCTACCAAGTTCTGAATAGTTTTGTTAAACAAGCCATAAGGATAGGCGAAGTTATTAACTTTTTTGCCGATGATATCTTCCAGTTCCTTCTTGCTTTTTTGCAATTCTTCTGTTATTTCCTGGGATGTTATTTCTGTGAGACGAGGATGAGTGCAAGTATGGCTGCCGATACACATGCCTTCCTGGGAAAGTTCGCGTAAGTGGTGTTTCGAGATAATGGCTCGCTTTGGAAAACCCCGTTGCCACATCCATCGATTGCTATCTCCTAATAACCCAGAAACAGCAAAAAGAGTTGCTGGAATATTGTTTTTTTTCAAAACCGGCCAGGCGTGTTCAAAAGTTCCAATAAAGCCATCATCGAAAGTGATGTGGACGGTTTTTTTCGGAAGAATTTCGGAGCCACTGACATGTTCAATTATGTCGTTCAGGCTTACGAATTTATAGCCGGAACGGATAAGCCAATTGATCTGACGACCAAAATCATCGGGATGAACGCAAAATCGGCGTTCTTTGTCCGAAATTGGAATATCCACCTGGTGGTACATGAGGATGATTGCTCGGCTCATTTGACCCACTTCGAAACATCAACCGTGTACATCTGTCGGGTGCCTTCATGCACCGAGTCTATACAGATCGACGTCCCACTGTGATTCCAGCGGGGATGAAGGTCACAACGTATTTCCCCCCACCAGCGTGATTTGGGCGAATGTAGCCGGGCGAGGTCGATCCGCTGCTCGGTTTCCCGGTGTACTAGCATAAGCGTTCGTTTTTGATAAATGTCGGGGTAGGTATCATTGAGTATCCAGTTCCCATCGGGAGAGAAGCTGCAGTGTCCATCCTCCTGCAGCAGCTTCTCCGCAAAGGGCTTTGGAGGGGATCCAGAATGGTCGAGTATCAGGAAACAGGGATAAGTGGCTCCGGGGCGGTTAGCCCAGACCAGGATATGTTCATCATCCTTCCAGTCATAATGGGAAATAAAACCGGTATCCAGTAGGCAAGTCAGTTCCGTACCATCAGGACGGCAGGAGTAAAGACGAACCTTCCATTTTTTATCGTCCTGATGCCATACGTGAAAAAAGGCAATTCTTCCCCCATTTTTGGAAGGCTGTATATGATTGATATAATGCCATGCCTGCCTCATGGAGGGTTTGGGATTTACATTGGCCAATTGGGCTAGGGAAACGATGAGTTCGGACTTTCCCGTTTGTATGTCGACAGCCCATATCCCATCCCTATCCGGTGCCTGTTCGGATGAGAATTTGTCATATCCACCGGCATAACCATAGCCGGGGCGATGCCGGGCCAGGCGGGAAAAGTTGAGGCTGAATCCGATCGTTCCATCAGGAAGTAAAGCGTAAAAAGGATTTTCGTAAATCCTGACCTCACCGTCGTTTATATTTCTGACGATGCCTATGAAGCGATCCTTCTCACGATCATTGTAAATAACGAGATATTCTGGATCCAATGGATGCCATTGCAGCATGCTTCCCTGTTGCCAATTCCAAGCATGGGATTCCGATAAAGGAAAAAAGCGGTTATTATCGAATGTATCTATTATTCCTATGGTTACTTTATCCTCTGCGTTCGGGGGGCGGTCATTAAAATCGGCTTCGTGGGCTAATATGTAGCGATCCGAAGAATTCCAGGGCGATTTGTCATAGTAACCAAAAAAATGATGTTTCGGGCCCTTGGTAAGTGGTAGTGGTATCGGTGTAAACCTGCCAAAGTGAAGCCATTGATACAATTTCGGATACTTATGGTAACAACCTTTTTCCACCCAGGTTTCCAGACGGTGTCGTATACGCCATGGGATCCAGGTGCATCGGATCATCTTTCGATAAATCGTCATGATTTTTGCCTATCCAAGACTCCGATTAGCAAAAGGTATAGGGATAGGGGTAATAGGGCCGGGAGCAGGTATTTTAGATCCCTAAGGCTCCATCCTCCGCTTCGAAGCACCATACGGAAAATGTGATGTGCCGAGATCAGATCGCGTTTCCAGAAATTATCGTATCCCCTTTGGAGGAGGGACCCGTTTGTCAGTTCCTGAAGCTTTTTTCTACCCAAGTGCTGTATCAGATGTGGATGGGTCTGAATGAAATTCCGCTTCACAAGCCATACATTTTTTGCCTGACGCCACTGGGAATCTGTGATTTGTCCTTTTCTGTGGTGTCGGTAGTAAGCCAGCACTTCGGGTACCCGCTGAATGGGACGGGTAACTGCTATTCTCAGCCAGAGGTCATAGTCCATACATGTTGGTAGCGTGACATTGAATCCCCCTACTTCGTCAATGACCTCACGCCGTGTCAGGGCGGCATGGATAGGCCAAGGAGCGGCAGCTTTAAGGAAACGTTCTGCTTTGTCTTCCAATTCATAATCCGGGGGAACGTAAGGATCGCCTCGTTTTCCCTCCAAACCCACGTTCTGCCAGCCGCAGTAGGCCAGATCGGCGCCGCTTTCGCTCAGTGCCCGGTGCATCTTTTCCAGGAAAGTCCGGTCCCACCAGTCGTCGGCGTCGAGAAAGGCCACGTACTTGCCGCGGGCGTGGCGCAGCCCCAGATTGCGGGCCGGGTAGGGACCCCGGTTGTCCTGATGCAGCAGGCGCAGGCGGTCGTCTTCCTGCGCCAGGCGGGCAAGGATCTCGGGGCTGGCGTCGCGGGAACCGTCGTCGACGACGATCAGCTCCAGGTCGGCGAGGGTCTGCCCCAGCACGCTACCCACCGCCTGTTCCAGATAGGCGGCGGCGTTGTAGCAAGGCATGACGACGGAGACGAGGGGTTTATAATTCGGATTCATCGATACCGGCCAACTTCATCAAATGTTTTTGCAAGCCGATTTTCAAAGGGGAATTACCGTGTACCGGAACTGAGATGCGGAAGGGGCAGCCCGCCTTGGTGTAAATGTGGTGACTTCCGGTGATTCGTTTCAATTCCCAGCCTTTTGCTTCCAGCAGCCGACAAAATGCCTTGCCGCTGACCGTCTTCAAACCGCGATCTCCAATACCTTATCCCTGTCGGATAGAGAAACTTCTTCTATTTCGACTGAAAGGCAGCCTTCGACCGCATCGTAAAGATTGGTCAACAATTCTTCAAAGGTCTCTCCCTGAGTGACGCATCCCGGAATCGCGGGTACCTCTGCCCAGAATCCTCCTTCTTCTGCTTCGTGGATCACGACTTTCAATTTCATCATATTTCTGCGCTGGAGACCCCCCGCCTTCAGGCGGGGGAGGAAAGCGCAGCCTCCGTTGGTTTGGTTGAACGAAATAGCCATACCCGTCCGCCCGTTGCAGCAGGCGGCAATAGCGGGCATGGATACCTTGCACGATACCCGTTGGCGTCTGAATGTTGAAAGAACCGGATGCCCGAACGGCCACCCGGCCCACGTGGATGCCGGCTTTTTTGCCCCTGGGTACCTCGTAACCGTACAGAGTGCCCTGCTGGTATTCCACGCCGCTGATCTCCGGGTTCTGGAGCTTCTGCCTGTCGAAGCGCACCCGTTCCATGCTGATCCCGGTAATGGGGGCCAGTCGCCGCACCCGTTCCACCCAGGCCATTGTGGTGTCCACCCGGTGGCGCAGGCTCGGCGGCAGCCAGCCGTCCGGCCGCTGGCGGTTGTCGAACCGGGGCGCCCGGTAGCGGGTCTTGCGGTGACGCCAGCTGCGGCGATAGGCGCGGCGCTGGTCCATCCGCTTGTGGATCCGGTGGCCGCGATGGAACAGCTCGAACAACGCCAGTACCGCCCGCTCGCGCCGAATTTCACCGGTGACAGGATGGGCACGCTCCGTCTCACGCACCAGGGCCATGCCCGTCGTTCGGCTGCCAGGGTCCAAGGTCAGGCGTACCGGTTGTAAGGCACCGTCCTCCCGCCGCCGATCCTTCAGCCGGATGGTAAACGGCACCATGCGATGCACCACCGCCCGGCCCCGTTCCAGCAGCAGCCGTGCCCGTTTCTCCGAACACGGCATCAGGGGCTTCTTGTGTTTGTCGAGTACAAATACAGCCATTCCAATCTCTCCTGCCCTTACGGGCCTGGTAACGCGGGCGATCCGCCCGTCTCCCCTCGGGAATGTCGCCGGCCGGCCTTCCGTCCCGGTCCGTTTCGTGGGTACCCGGCCCTTGTCTGCAACCGGGACTTCCAGCGCCTGGCGCTGGGGAAGCACACCAGGGTGGGTCTTTGGCGCCGCCGGCAACGTAGCGGATTGGTTACCGCTTTCCCTGGTCAACCTCGGGCTTGCAGCTCTCGCCGCAAGCCCCTCCCTTCAGGGAGGGGTGGTTGACCGTCGCCAAGCTCCATGATCTTGGCCTCTCTTTCGGGGGCCAGGAGCGGCATTCTTAATCATAGAACGGCAAGGCTCGTTCGACTACCTTCTCCCAGGTGAATCGTCGGGCGAAGGCCCGGCACCGGGCCCGCTCGAAGTTCACGTCCCCGCTCAGGAACCGCTTCAGGGCGGCGGCGATCGCCCGGGGCTCCGGGGTTTCCACGAAGAAGCCGCTCTCCCCCTCCGCCACCGCCTCGGCCGCGCCTGCCAGCCGCGCCGCCAGCGAGGGCGTGCCGCAGGCGGCCGCCTCCAGATACACCAGGCCGAAGCCCTCGTGGCTGTGGGGCAGGACCGAGGCGGTGAGCACGAACAGGTCCGCCTCGCCCAGGATCCGACGGAGTTCGGTGCGAGGCAGGGCGCCGGTGAAGCGGACTCGGTCCGCCAGACCCAGTTCCCCGGCCAGCCGTTCCAGCCGGGGGCGGTCGGGACCGTCGCCGACGACGGTGTAGGTGAAATCGTGTTGGCGCAGGCCGGCCAGGGCCTCGAGGACCCGGTCCACGTTCTTGCGCGGTTCCGACAGGCGGCCGACGGTCACCAGGCGGGGCGGGGCGTGCCGCGCTTCCGGGGCCAGGGGAGCTTCGAGAAAGAAGGGATCGACGCCGACCATCGCCGCGACGGTTTTCCCCCGGCAGGCGGGAATCTTTTCCAGCAATACCTGCTCGGTGTAGCGGCTGTTGGTGAGGATCGCCCGCGCCCGGGGCAGCCAGCGGCGGATTCGCCGGGTGGTGTGGTCGCGCCAGGCCCGTTCCAGGCGGCGCAGCGGTCCTTCCCAGCGCCACAGGGGGCCGAAGCGGTACGGGGCCGGGGCGGTGACCGGGTGATAGGCGCGGAGAAAGTCGTTGCCGTGCACCGAAACCACCACCGGTTTGTCGCTCTCCTCGGCGATCCAGGCGTAGGCGGCGTTCATGGGGTGCCAGGCGTCGATGGCGGGATCCTCCAGAATGCGGCGGTCCAGCACCCGGCGCAGCTTCAGCGCCGGGCGCACGGTGACGCCGGGCAGGTCGATCTCCCCCCGGGGATGGCGGCGGGTGAATACGGTCACCGGAAAACCGAGGGCGGCTAGGGCCCGGACGTAGCCGCAGGCGTAGTTTTCCACCCCGCCGATGTCGGGGGGGAATTCGGGGGAGACGACGCCGATGTGGGGTTTGGTCATCGGCCGAGCCACCATCGGCCGGGCTGGAGGACGGATTCGGCGACGGGGCGGCCCTCGGCATCGAACCAGCGCAGGCCGGAAGCGTCAGGCGTCCAGGCGACCGGTTCCCGGCCGGGATTGAGGACCAGGTATTCCGTTCGCCCCTCCCGGGACAGATCGACGATCCGAAGGGGGGCGGGTGCCTGGGGAAGCGCCGACCCAGGCGGCTGCCCCCGTTCCCGGTCGCCGCCCAGCAGGCCCGGCGGCAGGCCCAGCCGCAGCGTCTCCATCCGCATCAAGGTGGCCGCCAGCCGGCGGCGAACGCCCATGTCGTCGTCGAGCAGGGCCAGGCGGTGCAGGGCCTCGGCCCAGAAGCCGTAGGCGTAGCGGGTGCGCCGGTCTTCGCCCCAGCGCTCCCACAGGCCGCTGCGGTGGGTGAAGTCGATGGCGGCGTCGATGACGGGGCGCAGGTTCATTTGCGGGAAACGGGCGTGGAGGCGGACCAGGTCCATGACGTTGATAGCCTGATAGGCGGTGGAGATGCCCTTGAGGCTCAGGGCCCGGTCGAGATAGCCGCCGGGCATCACCAGGCGGGGGTAACGACGCTTGAGGTGATGGAAGCGGGGGATCAGATACTTCCAGCCGACCCGCTTCAACGCCCGTCGCCACAGGGGCAGGGCGGCGGCGCGCTCGGTGGGCAGGAAGCTCAAGGCGATGAGACCGAACGCTAGCCGGTACAACCATTCGGCGGGGCGGGCGGCCAGAACCTGCGCCGTGGCCCGGTTGGCGGCCGCCACCGCTTCCCGCCAGGCGTCGCCGCCGGGCAGAGCGGCGGCGCGGTCGATGGCCACGGTGGTGTCCCAGTGGGAATTGAGCACCAGCATGTTGGCGACCGATTTGCCGAAGGCGCGGCTGGGCAACCAGGCGAAGGGGCTCTGGCGCATGGACGCCTCGGACAGCTCCAGGGAGTCGTGGCGGAACCAGATCCCCTCGTCGAGGCGGTCGGCGCGTGCGAGCAGGAATTCCGCCCCGCGGCGCAGGGCCTCGGCCACCTCCGTATCCCCGCTTTCCTCCCAGGCGTCCTGGAGCAGATGCAGGGCGCTGGTGTGGAGGCGGAAATGGGATTCCATCCGGTCGGTCCACTCGCCGTGGTACCAGCCGCCGTCGTCGGCCTGGCGCGCCAGGACCGAGCGGATCAGTTGCTGTTTGAACAGTTGGTAAATCCCCTTGCCCGTGGCCCGGAACAGGCCGGAGAACAGCACGTATAGGGCGTGGGCGTCGTTTTCCGAGCAGATCTTCCAGTACTTGGGCCAGTTGGCGCGGTTCTCGTACACCCAACCGTGGATCAGGTGCAGGTAGAGGTCGGCGGGCCGGCTGTAAGCGGTGTGGGAGCCCCACAGGAACCAGGACTGGGTTTCGACGGGGGCGAGCTCGGTCAGCTCCCACCGCAATCCGGGGGTCAGGCGCCAGACCACCAGATCGGCGACCCAGCCCGCCTCCGGCGCCAGGGTGAGGATCAACCCTTCGGCATCCAGGTCGATGCCGGCGACGGGGGCCGGCTTTTCTTCGAGGATGTGGCCGTCGCCATCGAGACGGCGGGCCACCGGCAGCCGCGGCAGCCAGAAGGAGGTGTCCTCGCCCTCCAGCAGCCAGCCGCCGGCGGGGCAGGTGCGAACGGCGGCGACGCCGGGGAAGGTATGGCTCGCCGGGGCCTGGAAGCGCAGGAAGCGGCATTCCGAGCCGTCGAAAGCATCGTGCACGATGTCGCAGCTGTCCTGGCGCAGGTGTCGGCGAGCGGTGTTCATTAGTGATTTTGAATAAGCGTCTTTAGATCCGAAATGGGTCTCGTTCGGTACATCCGGTTGATGAAGGATTTTTCGAATATTTCCTGTGCTGAATTTTCCTGGCCATTCTCATTGAGAATCTCCTGAAGCAACGAAACAAACCGGGCTCGATGTTCATTGATTTTTTCCAGAGTGGTCTTGCGGATATCCATGGGGGAAAGGGAGAGGCTTATAGCGTGCTGAACCGCTTCATTTACAGCCTCTGGATTCTTCTCCACAATGAAGGTGTGATTTGGATCGAAGAAGACGTCCCTGCCGCCCACGCTGGAAATGGAGACCACAGGAAGCCCTGACAACAGATACTCAATCGAGGCGTAGTTGGCGCCCTCCCGCTCGGAAAGGCAGAGTCCGACGTGCGCTTTGCACAGTTCTTTAGATAAATCTTCCGGTTTTATGTATTTGTAATTCTTGATATTGCAGGAAGGTAATTTTTTATCGCCAAAGTTGAGACAGGTGGCGTTTGGTAATTCTGGTTTGAGTTGTTCGAAATATAATCTTTCTGTATCTGATATAAAATAAGTGATCAAGGCTAGATTTTGAATACTTTTTGCAAGGTAGAAATTTTTGACCGGAATCGGCCTGGCATTGTAAACTGCGTCATATTTTTTTGTTATTATGTGGGGTCGGTATAGCATTTCATCGACGAAACAGTTTTGATTGCAATAGATGGAATGAAGCCGATGTTTTCTGAGAAGATTGAGTTCATTTATGGTATTAGCTAGAAAAACAAAGCGGAATTTCGGGTAATTATTTTTCATCCAGGAATTATAATAATAATCCATAATTTTGAGAGTATTTTGATCTTCCACAGTGAAACGAATCCTGCATAAAAAATATACCTTCTTCTCCTTGAGAATGTCGAAAAAGGCCTTCCACTGTTTTGGGTATTCATATACATCTTCTGGAATGATGATGATCAGGGGATCAGTATGGATCACATGATAAGGGGCTGATCTGGACGGTGGGGGCGGCAAGATGTTCCTGATCCGCCATACTAGCGGGATAGCACCAAGGAGATCGTGCAGCCAGAAGGGAGTCCTTGCGCCCTCTTTGTCCTTGGCGATTTTGCGTAATTTTTTAATTGCTTCTGAATCAATCATCAAGGCAGGTATTTGATAGCGGCGACTACCAGGCCGCCGACGGTGAGGGTGGTGGCGAAGGACCAGCGCATGAAGCGATCGAGACGTTCGGTCAGGTGCTCAAACCGCTTGTCCATTTGTTCGAAGCGTTTGTCCACCTGCTCGAAACGTTTGTCGACCTGGGCGAAGCGTTCATCGATTTGCTCGAAGCGCTTCTCGTTGTAGGCGAGCATCTGCTCGAAGCGCTTGTCGATTTGCTCGAAGCGTTTTTCATTATAGGCCAGCATTTGTTCGAAGCGCTTGTCAATCAGTTCGAGGTGTTTGTCGATTTGCTCGAAGCGCTTGTCGATCTGCTCGAAGCGCTTCTCCATGAGGTGGAAGCCCTGCTCCATCAGTTCCCGCTGATGCTTGAGTTCCTCCTCGACCCGCACCATGCGTTCTCGAAGTTCCAGGTCGTAGCGCACCAGGCCGGTGGACAGCTTGGCTTCGATCTCCTCACGGATCAGGTGGCGCAGTCGTTCGATATCGATATCTTCAGGGACGGTGGGCATGGAATTTTCCGGAATCCAGCATGGGACGATTCACCGAAGTATATCAGACTGGAGGCGTTAGACTTTCCCTGAACGCCGGGGTCGGCCGTAACCGTTCATTGCGCCAGGCCAAGCCTGGAGAAGGGGGAAGTCATGTAGAAGGAAAGCCATGATAGAAACCTTCAGTGCGACCTGGTAGGTGAGAGTCCTACCCGGCCAAGGCTGGCCACCAGCCGGAACCGAGTGTTGCGCGGTTCAGGAGTGATC